>MDTE01097502.1_pt1 | contig 114744 bp, 97 predicted proteins | sample 811231 | NCBI WGS metagenome assembly MDTE01 (sample SAMN05326651, study PRJNA326480) | marine metagenome | isolation source: seawater | place: Indian Ocean: Red Sea | collected 2010 | reverse complement strand
GCAGTGGCGGCGGTCGGTGAGCATGAACTCGCCCTTGTAGTCGGCGCACCAGAGCTCGTTCGGGGTCGCCGGCCGTGAGAGCGCGGTCCCCGTGGCCCGGTACCGGCGCCGTCGACGACGGGGTACGAGCCCATGCCGGTTCAGTACCGCGTGGACGGGACTGATGGCGGGGCCGACCAGATCCGGATACCGGCGCCGGAGCTCCTCCCGGATCTTGGGAGCGCCCCACCGCGGATAGTCGCGTTTCAGCGCGACGATCAGCTTCTCGATCGCCATCGGGAGCTGGTTGGCCTGGCGGTAGGGGATCGGTCAGCCCCGTGACGCCGCAATCCTTGTAGCGCGAGTAGATCTTGTAGCGGGTCTTGCGAGAGATGCCGAACTCGCGGCAGAGCCCCGCCCTCTTCTCGCCGTCGAGCAGGCGGGCAACAAATCGGAGACGTTCGTCCACGACGTGACACTCCTTCCAGGGCATCACTCCCTCCTGTGAAAAAGGAGAAAGTGTTACCCATGTGCTCGGAATGAAGTATCCCCCTCTCTCGGGAAGGGCAGCGGCTCCCCGACCGCCCATCAACCACGTATCTCTGGTACACTGCTCGGTCGAGGTTCGCGGACCGTCGACGGACCGGCAAAGAGAGATTCATGAAGCGGAGCGAGCGACATCATCTGAAGGAGAACGCCTTCGCCGTGGCGATGGCGAATCTTGGGGGACAGCTCTCTGACTGGGGGCGTGGGCTGGCCATCGGCATCGCGATCGGCATCGGGTTTCTCGTGCTGTATGGCGCCTACGGTTGGTGGACCGACCGGGCGTCCGGCCAGGCCGGGGCCTTGCTGGCCGACGCCCTGGTCGTGGCCGATGCGCCGGTGGTTCCGCCACCGCCGCCGACCCCGCCCCCTGCCGTCGACGCCGACGGCGAAGAGTCCGCGCCGCCGCCTCCGTTCGTCCAGCCTCCCGGCACCTATCCATCGCTCGAGGCCAAGATGAACGAGGCGCTGCCTCGCCTGCTCGAGGCAGCCAACGCCTATCCGTCAACCCAAGCAGGCATCACGGCGCGGTATCGGGCCGCGGCGGCGCTGGCCAACATCGGTCGGCAGGACGAAGCGGCGACCCACTACCGGCAGGTCATCGATCAGGACGCCGGCGTCTACGCGCGCATGGCCGCCCTTGGGCTCGCCGATGTGGAACTGGCCAGGGGCAGCGCCGGCGCCGCCATCGAACTGCTCGAATCGGCGAGCGCGGCCGATGCCGCCGCCGAGTTGCCTCTGGACGGCGTCCTGATGCGGCTCGCGATAGCCTACGACCGCGCCGGCCGCACCAGCGACGCCAGATCTACCTACCAGCGGGTCCTCGACGAATTCCCCGCCTCACCCTACCTCGGCTCGGCGGAGCGGGAGCTCGAGGCGCTGTCCACCGACGGGTAGCCGCTCCGTGCCGAGTAGCGGCTTCACCGTCGGCCTGATCCAGATGGCCTGCGGTGACGACCCGGCGGCCAACCTGACCTCGGCCGAGACCGGGATCCGAGACGCCGCCGCTGCCGGCGCCAACATCGTCTGCCTCCCCGAGCTATTCCGCGCCCGCTACTTCTGCCAGTCCGAAGACATAGCGCACTTCGCCCTCGCGGAGTCGGTACCAGGCCCGACGACCGACCACCTCTCGGCGGTGGCGGCGGAGCTCGCGGTCGTGCTGCTGGTTCCGCTCTTCGAGCGGCGCGCGACCGGCGTGTATCACAATACCGTGGCGGTCATCGATGCCGACGGACGGCTGGTGGGCCGATACCGCAAGACCCACATCCCGGACGATCCGCTCTACTACGAGAAGTTCTACTTCACGCCCGGTGACCTGGGGTATCCGGTGTTCGACACGCGGTACGCGCGCATCGGACCGCTCATCTGCTGGGATCAGTGGTTTCCGGAAGCGGCGCGCCTCTCGGCTCTGGCCGGCGCGGAGCTGCTCGTCTATCCGAGCGCCATCGGATGGCACCCGGCCGAGCGCGGGAGCGAGGGCGACACGCAGCGCAACAGTTGGCGGACCATCCAGCGCGCGCATGCGATTGCCAACGGCGTCTTCGTGGCCGCAATCAATCGCGTCGGGCACGAAGGACCAACTGATGGTGGCCTGACCTTCTGGGGCAGCTCGTTCGTCAGTGGCCCCGATGGTCGTATCCTCGCCGACGGCGCGGTGGACGCCGCTGAGCTGGTGGTGGCTCGTTGTGATCGCGCCGCCATCGACGAACAGCGTCACGGCTGGCCCTTTCTGCGCGACCGCCGCATCGACACCTACCGGGAGATCACCGAACGGCTGATCGACGAGCCCGCGGCCCCGAGGCCCTCCGACGACCTCACCTGATGCCCCGCTACCGCCTCCCGGCCGAGTGGGAACCGCACCGCGCGACCTGGCTGGCCTGGCCGCATGACGCGTCAGACTGGCCGGGGAAGCTGGACGCGGTGCGGTGGTGCTACGCGGATCTCATCAGGCACCTGGCCGAGGTCGAAACGGTCGAGGTCATCGTCGCCAACCGGGCCCAGGAGCGAACCGCCAGGGGACGCGTGACGAGGGCCGGCGCGCGTCCCGAGGGACTGCGCTGGCACCGATGGGCCACCGATCGGTCCTGGGTTCGGGACACCGGCGGCCTGTTCGCCGTCGACCGAGACACCTCGGCGCTCACGCTCGTCGACTGGCGATTCTCCGGCTGGGCCAAGTATCCGAACTGGCGTCGTGACAACCGTCTGCCGGCTCGGATCGCGCGCGCCCTGCGGATCCCGCGCCTGGTCGCCACTCGTCCCGACACCGGTCGCCCGATGGTCCTTGAAGGGGGCGCGCTCGACGTGAACGGCGCAGGTGTCGCGCTGGTCACCGAGGAATGCCTTCTCGACGGCCAAGTCCAGCCGCGCAACCCCGGACTGACGCGGAGTGGCATCGAGGAGGCGCTGGCGACTTGTCTGGGCCTCACCGAGATGGTCTGGCTGGGCCGGGGTATCGTGGGCGACGACACGCATGGGCACGTGGACGACATCGCCCGCTTCGTCTCACCTGATACCGTCGTCACCGCAATCGAGCCGCACGTGGCCGATGACAACCACGCCCCGCTCGCCGACAACCTCAACCGCCTGCGGCGAGCCCGTCCCGGCGGCCGCGGGCTACGGGTCGTCACCCTGCCGATGCCCCGGCCGCTTCGGTTCGCGGGGCGACGCCTGCCGGCCAGCTATCTGAATTTCTACATCGCCAACGAGCTCGTCCTGGTGCCGACCTTCAATGACCCGGCGGACCGGACGGCGCTGGACACGCTGGCCGAACTGTTCGTCGGCCGCCAGGTGCGGGGGATTCACGCGGTGGACCTCGTCTGGGGGCTTGGCGCGCTGCACTGTCTGAGCCTGCAGGAACCCGCCTGGCCCGCGGCCTGACACCGACGACGGGCTGCTAGCGTCGGGCGCCGAGCGCCTGGTCGTGAAAGAAGCCGGACGCGGGGTCGTCGGGTCCGGACGCCGCGGGACGGCTGAAGACCGACAGCGGGTCCGGGGTCGCGTCGCCCATCCGCTGGCCGATCCGAGTGACAGCCCACAAGACAGCATCGAGCGCACCACAGATGGTGCTGTCGTACAGGTAGTCGCCCACCAGGATCAGCTGTGGCCACCTTCGGTCGGGGCAGTGGCGCGTTTCGAGTCCCTGCAGCGGCACGCCGCCCGGGAGCGCGGAAACGCCGCGCGGTCCCTCCCACCGATCGACAACGCCCGTCAGGAAATGGCGCTCCGCGTCTGACAAGGCGTCGGGCATCGCGGCCCGCACGGCGTCTACGACCTCCGTATCGCGTCGTCGCGCCCACTGCGCGGCCGCCTCGCCTCCGAGGAGCCAGCTCTGGACGCCGTGCGCATCGGCCTCGCGGGTGGGGGACTGGTCGTAGACGGTGACACCGTCGAAGGCGTCACTGACGAAGTAGTCCTCGGGGAAGCGGTCGTCCCAGAACCGGCGGCGGAAGAGCAGCGTGACCCGTAGATACGTCGCCGCGTGATCGTGGTGACGCAGATGGGCGTCGATCGCCGACGCCAGCCGCTGATCGCTCCACCCGACGCCGGCCAACGCCGGCGGCGTCAAGGTGACCACGATCGAGTCGACATCGAGAGTACCGACCCCGTCCTCGGCCGTGGCGACCCGCACCCGCAGGCCCTGCGCGTCGTTTGCCTCGATCGCCTCGACGGCCGCCCCGGTACGCAGGGGAGTGCGCACGCGCTCGGCCAGCGCGCGCACCAGCCCTTCGTTGCCGCCGGACAGGGTATACATCGTGCAGTAGTCGGGGTGGTCGATGAGCAGGTTGTCGAACCCGAACAGACCGCTCGTCTGATGTGGCTCGGCCGCGAGATCACTGTGGCACTGCATCGCCGTGAACCACCGCGCGGCGGGGTCCTCGATCTCGGCCAGCACCTCTTCGAACGTGCGGCTGCTCCACGGGTGCTCGTTGTCATGGGGCTGCCCGGCCTGCGCATACCGCTCGGGCGGTCGCAACCGTGTGCCCTCATCCCAGAACCGCCGGAGCTGGTCGATGCCTCGTGCTCCCAGCAGGTGCGCAAGATCCCGATCGTCCCGAACGATCTGGTCACGGGCCACGAAGAAGGGCGTGCCGGTCAGGCGCCGTGTCTCGAGGTCCAGATGACGAACGAGGTCCCTCAGGTGCGGATTGCCGGCAATGTCGTACAGCTCGGCAACCCCTGCCTCATAGTCGCCGCCAACCTCGGGCAGCGAGGTGGTACGCAACCGCCCGCCGAGGCGATCGGCTTCCTCGAACAGGTGCGCCTCCACCCGGTCACCATAGAGCTGCTCGAGGAGATAGGCGCACAGCAGGCCGCTGAATCCGCCCCCTACGATGGCGACCCGCTCCGCCAAACCTACTCCGCCTCGTCCTTCAACTCGGCGAGCAGTGTCAACGCCGCCAGCGGGGTCAGCTGATCGATGTCGAGATCACGAAGCCGCTGCACGACGGTCGGCGACGCCGAGTCTCCAGCGAACAAACCGAGTTGGGGTGGTGGCTCGGGGTCTTCGCCAGCCAGTGTCGGGCGCCCCCCACGGGACAGCTCGTCGCGTTCGAGTCCGATCAGAATCTGCTTGGCGCGCGCCACCGTGGCGTCCGGCAAGCCGGCCAGTCGCGCCACCTGAATACCGTAGCTCCGGTCCGAGCGCCCGGGTTCCACCTTCCGCAGGAAGTGAATCTCGTCCTCCCATTCCCGCGCCACGACGTGGTAGTTGGCCACGCCCTCGAGCGCGTCGGCGACGTCAGTGAGTTCGTGATAGTGGGTGGCGAACAGGGTCTTGGGACGCGCCCGTCGATCGGTGGCAAGGTGCTCGGCCACCGCCCAGGCAATGCTCAACCCGTCGTAGGTCGCCGTGCCGCGGCCGATCTCGTCGAGCAGCACGAGACTGCGTGAGGTGGCGGTATGCAGGATGTTCGCGGTCTCCTGCATCTCGACCATGAACGTGGACTGCCCCCGCGCGATGTTGTCCGACGCCCCGACCCGAGCGAAGATCCGGTCGGTCATCGGCACCTTAGCCTGGTTCGCCGGCACGAAGGATCCGATCTGGGCCAACAAGACGATGATGGCGGTCTGGCGGAGATAGGTCGACTTTCCCCCCATGTTCGGGCCAGTCAGGATGATGACCTGATGGGTAGTGCCGTTGAGGGTCACGTCGTTGGGCACGAAGGCGTGTCCGACGTGACGCTCCACCACCGGATGCCGACCCTCCGCGATCAGCAGCTCGTCCCCGTCGTGCACCTGTGGCTTGGTGTAGTCGTGAATGGCGGCCACCTCGGCCAATCCACCGAGCACGTCCAGCGTGGCCAGCGCGCGGGCCGATTCCTGGATGCGCGCGGCTTCCGCGGCCACCTGGTCCCGTAGCACCTCGAAGATCTCGATCTCCCGCTCCAAGATCCGTTCGTCGGCCCCCAGCACCTTCCGCTCGTACTCTTTGAGCGCCGGCGTGATGAACCGTTCCCCACTCGCGATGGTCTGCTTCCGGTGATAATCGTCAGGAACCGCGTGCAGGTTCGCCTTCGACACCTCGATGTAGTAGCCGAAGACGCGATTGAACCGGATCTTCAGGGAGGTGATCCCGGTGCGCGAACGCTCGTCCGCCTCCATGGCAGCAATCTGCGCCTTGCCGCCACGGCTGATGTCCCGGAGCTCATCAAGCTCCGGGTCGACGCCTTCGCGGATCGCACCACCATCGCGCGCCAGGGCTGGCGGCTCGGGGGCGATTCCGGCCTCCACCGCGTGTCTGACGTCGGGGACCTCGTCGAGGGCCGCCATCAGGCTTCCGGTCAGCGGCGCTTCGAGTTCGGACGCCACGGCCCGGAGCCTGGGGATCGCCGCCAGCGAACGCTGCAGCGCCAGCAGGTCGCGCGGGCCCGCCGAGCCCATCGCGGCCCGGGCCACCAGGCGCTCAAGGTCGTGCACCCCGTCGAGCACCTCCCGAACCTTTCCGCGTTCGACCGTTCGGAACGCCAGCTCCTCGACCGCATCCAGCCGATCCTGCACCCGCTCGCGATTGACCAGCGGCGCCGTCATCCAGCCGCGAAGCAACCGACCGCCCATCGCGGTCACCGTATGGTCGATCTCGTCCAGCAACGAGCCCGTCCGGGTGCCTTCGCTGGAGACCACGACCTCCAGATGCTTCATGGTGGACGGATCCACCACCATCGCCCCGGCCGCCGAGCGGAACTCGATGCTGCGGACATGCCCCAGCTGCGCCTTCTGCGTATCGCGCAGGAATGCCACCAGCGCGCCAGCCGCCGACGTGGCCGCGGGGCGGTCGGCGAGGCCGAACCCGCCAAGTCCGGCGGTGCCCAGCTGTTCGGTCAGCGCCTCTCGCGCCCGGTCGCGGTCGAACGTCCAGGCCTCTACCTCGGTAACCAGGGGAGGCGCCGTGGGCGGCAACAGCCCGTCCAGACTCACGCCGGCTGGCGCCAGCCCCTCCCGCGGTCGCAGCACCACGATGTCGTCCGCCAACGCCTGCCGACCGGCCTCGCCCTCGTACTCCGCGGCCGCGAACTGCCCGGTGGAGAGATCCACCAGCGCCATGCCGAGCGCCCCGGGGCTCCCGCCGTCGAGAGCGATCCCCATGAGGTAGGTGGGTTCGCGTTCCTCCAGGTAGGCCGTGTCGGTGAACGTACCGGGGGAGACGACCCGCACGACTTCCCGGCGAACAACCCCCTTCGCCTTCTTGGGGTCCTCGACCTGTTCGCAGATCGCCACCCGAAAGCCCTTCTGCACCAGCCGGGTCAGGTAGCCGTCGGCCGCGTGGTGCGGAATGCCGCACATCGGGATCCCGCCCCCGGCGTCCTTCGACCGCGAGGTCAAGGTGAGATCGAGGGCGCGGGCCGCCGTCAGGGCGTCCTCGTAGAACATCTCGTAGAAATCGCCCATCCGGAAGAACACGATGGCGTCCGGGTACTGGCGCTTCGCGTCCAGATACTGCCGCATGGCGGGCGTCGGCGCCCGCGCGGACGCAGACTTGCTCGACGTGGATGGGGTCACGGCACCTGGGAGAGGCGGCGTCGCGCTGGAACGGGCGGCGCCTGCTGTTACGACCGGCGAATGTGTGTGAGTATACCCCCTCTCTGGAGTGGACGATGTTCATCCTCGCGCTCGATACCACCACCGCCGAAGGCAGCCTCGCCCTGGCCCGTGACGGCCAGCTTGTCGAGGCTCGCGCCGGTCTGGCCGAGCGGACACATGGCGAACGGCTCCCCTCGGAAATCAACACGCTCCTGGGGTCGCACGAGGTCGCGCTCACCGACATCGACCGCTTCGTGGTGGCGGCCGGCCCCGGGTCGTTCACCGGCCTCCGCGTGGGGATCGCGACCATCCAGGGTCTGGCGCTGTCGCTGGGACGGCAGGTCATTGCCATCTCCGTCCTCGACGCGCTGGTCGAGATCGCCCTCGCGCCTGGCTCCCACGGTCCGGATCCGCCCGACGCGGTGTTGACGTGGATGGATGGCAAGCGCGGAGAGGTATTTGCGGCACTGTATCTGCCCGCGACCGAGCCTGGCGGCTGGAGACCACATCTCGGGCCGGTCGCCGAGCGCCCCGAACCGCTGCTCGAGCGCTGGGCCAACGAGCTCGACCGCCCCGGGCTGTCTGTCGTGGGCGACGCGGTGCTCACCGGCCAGGGAGTGCTCCGAGCGCACCTCCCGAGCGGGACCCATCTGGTGCCCGAGTTGCCGGCCGTCGCCGGCGCGCTGGCGAGCATGGCCAGTCGTCCGCCCTGGTCCGACCGGGCCCACGCGCCCCACGCCGTCCAACCGGTCTACGTGCGGCGGCCCGATGCCGAGCTCGCCCGCGACAGACGAGCGCGCGCCCAGCGATGACGCCAGCCGAAGTCGTCCCGGTGGATCCGGTGGCAGATCTGCCGACGCTGCTCAGCATCGAACGCGCCTCGTTCTCCCGACCGTGGACACCAGCGATGTTTCAACAGGCGTTCGCCGACCCCCAGACGCTGGCGCTGGCCGCCAAAGAGAGCGGCGGCGCGCTGACCGGATTCGTACTCGGGCGGCTCATCGCCGACGAGCTCGAGGTCCTGATCGTCGCGGTCGACCCTGATCGCCGCCGTGGAGGCGTCGGCCGGAGGCTGGTGCTGGCGCTGCTCGACCTGGCGGCCGCGCGCGGGGCTCGAGCCGCGACGCTCGAAGTGCGCCGGTCCAATCGCGTCGCCCAGCGTCTCTACGAACGTCTCGGATTTCGTCGCGAGGCGGTGCGTGGGGCGTATTACCAGGACCCGGTCGAAGACGGACTGATCTACTGGCATCGGTCGGTGAGCTCGCCTTGAAGCTCGCTCTGGGCATGTGGTAACTTTCAGCATCGAGCGGCGTGAACGAAGTTCGATGACCGCGCCTGCGGGGAGGTGGCATGACGACGGACTGGCAGTTCCTGAAAGACCAGCTCCTGCGCACCGACCACGGGTTCCGCCAACTCGCTGAACAACATCACGCACTCGACACCCACCTCGACGAGCTCTCCAGCCGGCACATCCTGTCAGAACCGGAACAGCTCGAACAGATCACGTTGAAGAAACGGAAGCTGCAGCTGAAGGACCGGATGCAGGACATCCTGCACCGTCACGGTGATCCGCGGACCGCCTAGCGTGGCCCGTTGACGGCAAGAGTCCACCGTTCGTTCGCATGACCATCGATCGCGCCGGGTGGCCGTTCATCGCCGCCGCGTGGGTACCTGCCGGGCTCTGCGCGCTCGCCGGTCTCCCGATGGTCGCCGGCGGACTGACCATCCTCGGGATTGCGCTCGGGCTTTTCTTCCGCGATCCAGTGCGGCATCCTCCCACCGAGGCTGGCGCCGTGGTGTCACCGGCCGACGGGAAGGTGCTCTCGACGGGCCAGGCCGATCCCACGCTCGCCCCAGAGGGGACGTGGGAACAGATCAGCATCTTCCTTTCGCCCCTCGATGTTCATGTGAATCGGGTGCCCCATGTCGGTCGCGTGACGCGTGTCGACCATGTCCCTGGCAAGTTCCTGCCCGCCTACCGCGACGGAGCGGCCGCCGAGAACGAGCGGACCGAGGTCTGGGTCGAACACGACGGGCGGGTCATCGTCTTCCGGCAGGTCGTCGGCGCGCTGGCTCGGCGAGTCGTCTGCCGCGTAAAAGTCGGCGATGCGGTGCAGACCGGCGAACGGTTCGGTATCATGAAGTTTGGTTCCCGTATGGACATCTTTCTTCCAGCCGGCACCACACTGCTGGTATCTCCCGGCGAGACGGTGCGCGGCGGCGAGACCATCATCGCGCGACTGACCTGACAGACATGGCTCGAGTGCTCGCGGTCCTCCGAGGCAAGAAGCAGAGGCGGCGGTTCCGGCGCAGTGTGTATCTGCTGCCGAGCATGTTTACCGTCGGCAACCTGTTCTGTGGCTACGCGTGCATCGTGCATGCGATGCGGGGGGACTACGCAACGGCCGCCGTCTTCATCGGCGTGGCGATCGTTCTGGACGGCCTCGATGGGCGGATCGCGCGAATGGCGGACGCCGCGAGCGAGTTCGGAGGCGAGTTCGACTCGCTCGCCGACGTAATTTCGTTCGGCGTCGCTCCGGCCATCCTCATGTTCAGCTGGGGACTCGAGGGGCTGGGCCGTCTGGGCTGGGCCGTCGGGTTTCTGTATGTCACCGCGGCCGCCCTCCGACTTGCGCGCTTCAACGTGCAGCCGGGCAGTAGCGACAAGCGCTACTTCATCGGCATGCCCAGCCCGGCGTCGGCGGGCGTGCTGGCCTCGACCGTGTTCGCCTGGCCGACAGGCTTCGGGATCGAGCAGGGCCCGGCGCTCGCCCTGGCCATCGTCATCGTCCCGGCGGGGCTGATGGTGAGTCGTCTGCGGTTCCGCAGCTTCGGGGCCCTGGCGTTCCGACCGCGCAGTTCCTCGCTCGTGCTCCTGCAATTCGCCGGGCTGATCGCGGCCATCGCCGTCGAACCCCGGCCGGTCCTGTTCGTGATGTCCTACGCCTATCTCGTGTCTGGCCCCATCGGATTCCTCTGGACCAAACTCCAACCGGCGAACAGGCGTGGGGGGCAGGACCGCGACCATCAGGTCCCCGCCGCGAACGCCAGCTAGCCCCCAGCCGATGGCGGTCTCGGGAGCGTGATCGTCACCCGGGTGCCCTCGCCCGGCTGGCTGACCACCTGGATGGTGCCGCCGTTGAGCTCGACGTTCCGCTTGGCGATCGCCATGCCGAGCCCCGTTCCGGTCACCTTCGTCGAGAAGTACGGTTCGAAGATACGGGCCAGCGCCTCCGGCTCCAGGCCCACGCCGGTGTCGGACACGGCAAGCGCCACCTCGGCGGTGGTCGACTCGACCTCGATACGCAACCGTCCTACACCCGGCATCGCATGGAGCGCGTTCTCGATGATGTTGGTCAGCGCGCGCTGCATCAAGATGCGATCGAGCGTCAGCGGTGGCAACGAGTCGGACACCCGTACCGCCACCTCGATCCGTCCCTCGAGTCCCGGGCGGTAGGGCGAGACGATCTCCTCGAGGAGCCTCTCGAGGTTCGTTTCTTCCGGTTCGGCACGAGGCGACGAGGCGTAACTCGAGAACTCCGACGCGATCTGCCGCAGAATCCGCACCTGCTTCAAGATGGCGGTCACGCATCCTTCAAAGACCGGCGACAGCGGGGAGCCTTGATCGGCATGAACCCGCCGCAAATGCTCCGCGTTCAGCTGTACCGGCGTGAGCGGGTTCTTGATCTCGTGGGCGACCTGTCTGGCCATCTCGCTCCACGCCTCGAGACGGTGCGTTCGCTCGAGTTGACGTCGCTGCGTCTCGAGCTCTTCGGCCATCTTCGTGAAGTCGGCCTCCAGAATGTCCAGTTCGTCCGCCGAGCGCTCGGCCACTCGTCGCTGCAGCAGGTCGGCACGCTCTGGAGACACCGGCGCGGTGAACTCCCCTTGGGCGACGCTGCTCGTGGCCCGGGTCAACCGGCGCACCGGGTCGGCGATGCTGCGGGCGATGCCCCAGCCCACCAGACCGACCAGGCCAACGAAGAAGAGCGTCGAGGCCCAGATGCGTCGATTCAGCTCCTCGATCTGACTCTCGATCTCCTGCTGACGCGACGCGAGCGGCACCGTCAGGATTGCGTCCTGACCGACCATCGGCACCGGGGTCGCGGCAAGTTGATAGGGCAGGTCTCCAATCGCGTCCTCTCCCACGAAACTCGGTAGTTGATCGAGATAGACCGCCCGGTAAACCTGCTCAGGCGTTCGGGTCGGGAGCAGGCCGGACGCGTAGAGGTCCCGCTCGCTCGTGGCCAGCAGTTCGGCGCCCTGGAAGATGTTCACGTCCTCGCCGACCACCTGGCTGATCCATACCAGCACCTCGTCGCTGAACGGGGCCACGACGCGGCCGGCTGCCGGCTGCAACGCGGCGGACTCCTCGATGACGCTTCTGGCCAGGGTGGCGGTCCGAGCCGCGCCGGCTTCCACGTCCGCCCGCAGCTGATCGGCGAGGTATCCCTGGAGAAACAACGCGATCACGATCACCGGCACGGCCGCGACGCCGAGAAACCAGAGCTGGAGCTTGAGCGCGAACCGGGCACGCACCTCGCGCCATGGCAGGTAGCGTCGCAACCCCGGCGAGAGCAAGCCGCCCACGATGACGGCCGCCAGGAGCACCCCGAAGGTGACAATCACCAGACTGGCCAGCTCGGCCAGATGCAGGAGGTGATCGAACGGGGTGTGGACCGGGTAACCCAGCGCGTAGATGCCGGCTCGGTCGTTGATGACGTGCACGCGGTAGTCCACACCGTCCTTCTGTAGTCGGGTCCAGAACGGCGCACGGGAGCCGTAGATCCGCTGAAAGAGCGCATCGTCGAGCGGCCAGGCGGACCGTCCGGACACAAACGTCGGCTGCAGCCCCCAGCCATAGATGACCAGTTCGACGCCATGTCCGGGCGCCGAGGTCGGCACGTCGTCCGTCTCGGCTCGTAGAAGCTCGACATACGGGCTTCGCGGAGAAATGAACGCGAGCGATTCGTAGTCGACCTGCGCCACGTGGACGACGACGCCACCCAGCGTCACCTCGTCGCCGTATGGCGAGCGCGCGCAGATCGCCCGCTCGGCGTGGAGCGTGCGGCGCTCCTCTGATCCGAACGGCGAAACCTCGCCGAACACGAGCCAGTCGCACCCTTGCCCGCTCCACTGCGTGGTATTCAAGGCGTACTCGGGAATGCTCAGGGCTTCGGGAATGTTGAACGCGAACCGACTGGTCAGGACCCCGGTCGCATCATACAGCTCGACGGACGAGGTTAGCCGGGACGACGCCAGGGCCGTCTGCTGCCAGATGCCGAACGCCCGGTCGGTGTCCAGTTGACGCCCCGACGTGTCCGCGCCAGCGGAGGCCAGCCCAGCCAGGTCGGGCATAGCATCGATCTGCGCCTGCGTCTGGGCCAGGCGTTCCTGCAGGTCATACGGATGGTTGGCCGTCAGCCCGGCATACTCATCCGCGATGAGCCGACGGCGCTCCTCGTCGGTTGCCTCCACCAGCGCGAGATAGAGCGGCGGAATCGACAGCAGCACGGCAGCCGGCAGCACCAGCGATCGGGCGAGCGGATCAGTGCGCCGGAACCAGGTCATCAGCAGGCGCCACCGCCAAGCCAGGCCGAGCGCGGCACCGACGATGAGCAGGGCGGGAATGAGCGGTGTCGGCCCAATTAGGCCGGCGGCGGCCGCCGTGCTCGCCGCCAGGCCCCCGAGGCACCACCAGCGCCAGCGGAGCCATCCCACCGGCCACGCGGCCGCGACCGCGCCGAGCAGCAGGCTGACGGCCCAGATGGTGGCCGCGGTCGCCAGTACGAGCGCCAGCTGAATCGCCGCGCGTGCCGTATCCACCGGGACGACCGCCGTGTGCATCAGATCGACCCGCGCCGCGGCCACGGTGTCACGCACCAAGAGATCCTGGAGTCGGAGCAGCAGCACCGCACCGCCGAAACCGCCGAGCGACCAGAGGACCACGCGCATGAGTTCGAGGCCCTCGCCGCCGCGCCCCGGCCGCCCGTGCCATCGCCACCGGTTTACCAGGTCCGCGACGAGGGCCACCAGTCCGGCCAGCGCCGCGCCGGCCACCAGCAGGTCGACCGACGTTCGCAAGAACAGCGGCACCCGCGCCGAGGTATAGCTGTCGACCGACAGGATGGCGAGCGGGAACCGCCCGGGCGTGGCAGCCAGCCACAGCGCGCCCCACGCCGCGCCGATAGAGGCGGCCGCAACCCAGAACGTACGGACGTATCGGGCCGGAACGCGGGTCACCAGCACGAAGCCGGTTGCCGCCAGCAGCGCACAGGCCACCAAAAGCCAGACGAGCGACGAGATCGCTTCGCGCCACCGCGCACGGGTCTCGGCCACGTCGCCCAGGCTGATGGTGGCGTCGAGCAGGGGCCGCTCGTCGGCACCGTCCACGGAGAAACGGTCCATCTCGGCACCGCTCGTTCCTTGTCCCGCGGGAGCGGCGCGCACCCGCCCCACCGACGTCTCCAGCACGAACGGTCCTCGATCCCCACCTTCGGCCCGTGCGGCGGACAGGACCTGTTCGACCACCACGGCGCCCAATCGACGCACGGCGCCCCCCGGCGTCGCATCGACCACCGGCTCCATGCGGACGAGCCTGAGTCCGTTCTGCCGTACCTCGACGAAGCCGGTCGTGCGCGACCCGAGGCGCCCGGTCGGCAAGGCGGCGCCGCGCCCGCTCCACGCCCGCGGTGTCCCCCGGGGGTCATACACGGTGATGGCCAGATCGGGCCGGCCCTCGGCGAGCGACACCTCGTGCAGCACCTCGAAGAGCCGCCGTGACGCGGGACGGTCGCCCCCCATACCGCCGCGCACCTCAGACCGACCCGCCAGGCTGCGCGCGAGATCGGCCAACGCCATATCGAGCGCCACGATCTCGCCCCGCAGCTCATCGATCCCGCGTTCACGCGCGGCGGTGTCGGTACGTCCGATCAGCAGGAACTCAGCGGCCAGCGCGACGGCGACCAGCAGGAGCACCGCGCAGCCGGTCGTCACCAGGAGGCGACGCCAGACGAGGACAGGTGTCATCTCGAAACGTGGTCCGCGACCTGGCCAGGCGAGCGTGACGACTCGCCGGCACAGCCGTTGACGGCAGCATACAGGCCTCGTGGCCGCCTGAAAACAGGTGCGGGACACTGGGGTCCCGGTCCGGATCACTGCAAAGGTGCTGCCGCTCCGGCGGCAAGAGAAGATTACTGAAGGACGACGACGTACCAGTCCAGATCGAGCGTCCCTTCGACTCGAGCCCCCACCGCTTCAGCGGCAGCGCGCTCGGGATAGTCGCCGATCCGGACCCGGAAGACCTGTAGATCGTCTCGCGATGCCGGTGCGACAACGTACGCCGGATGACCGGCCTCGATCAAGCGCGCCACCATCGCATCGGCGGGGGCCCGGTTGATCAATGCCGCGACCTGCACCGCGAAGCCGGTGCCCCGACCGACCGCCGGCGGCGTGGTGGCCGTCGCGGGTGGGGCCGCCGATGGTGGGGGAGGAGCCACAGTGGGTGCGCCGGCCGGCGGTGACGCAGCCGGCGCACCGGCAGGTCGAGCGGACGACGGCGTCGGGGCCGCCGCCCCTAGATCGGCGCTCGGTGGCGTGCCTGGGAGCGTGCCGCCGGCAGCCACCGGTCCGCTGGGGGGCCATGTCTGGAGCCCACCGGGGCTGGCCGGGGAGCCATCCAGTGTCGGCGGCGGGAGCAGCGCCGACACCAGGGCCGGCCCAGCGTCGGCGCCGTCCTCATCCTCGTCGTCGTCATCGCCGACGGCCGCGGCCGTCGGTTTCTTGAAGAAGATCGGCGCCACCGAGGCATCGACAAGGAAGGGGGTCACCCCCCGAGCCATTGCGCGCAAGCGCCCGTCTCCGGTCACGTACATCACGACGGGCCCCACGGTCGGCTCCGTGAGCACCAGCGGGGGAAAGGCCACTTCCGCGGGCGCCTGCATCCGGCCGTACAGCAGCCCGTCCTCGGGATCGTGGAAGGTCAACGTGCGACCGAGCCCGGCGAGCACGAGCAGGTCCTCGGCATGCCCGGGCCCGTCCGTCGGACGGGCCGCGAGCGTCTGTCGCCAATGTTGATTACCGCTGGCCCGGTCGAGGGCCCAGACCACGTTGTCGAGCGACGCAAAGTAGACGCGCTCCTCGTCGACCACGGCCTTTCCGATGATGTCTCCGCCGGTGCGCCAGCGCCACCTGATCGAGCCGTCGACGCGAGACAGGCGATAGAAGTGATTGTCAGCCGACCCGACGAAGAGGTCGTCGAGCGGCAAGACCTCGGCGGGCGGACCATCCAGTTGCTGCTCCCACAGGAGTTGCCCACTCCGCAGCGACAGGGCCAGGAGCCCGCCGTTGTCGAGCGATACATACATGCGGTCGGCCGCCAGCGCCGGCCGGACGTGGGCGACGCCGCCCAAAGCGCGGTTCCAGATGGTTGCGCCGGTCTCGGCCGCCACCGCCAGCAGCGCCTGGGATTCGAGCGCCGCGATAAGCCAGCCGTTGTTCCAGACGAGCGGAGCCGAGAGCCGGGACGGCAGCGGGACCTGCCAGACCAGGGCGCCGGTCTCGAGGCTCAGCGCCCGGAGCGAATTCGGGGTCGCGGCGTAGAACAGGCCGCCTCCAACGGTCGGCACCCCGCTGATGGTCTGCATCGCCTCCCACTCGACTTCGCCGTCGAGCACGGCGACCGCGACGATCTGTCCGTCACGGAGCGGAACATAGACCCGGTCGCCGGCGTGCAGCGGCGGAACGGCCGGGGACGCCGGCAATATCGTCGTCCAGAGCTCCTCGAGGGGGAGCAGGACCGACGGCTCGCGACGATCGCGGTCCGAAAACTGGGCCGCCGACGGCGTCGGGGTCGCCAGCGAGGCCGCCAGCGCCGCGCAACACACGCATCTGATAGGGCTGATCATTGAGAGACTACAAGATGTTGTGGTGCCGGGCGATCCACCTCGCTATAATATCGGCAAATAGCTGCGGTGTACGTACCGCTCGGTCTCACCCTCTCCCATCGTATCGGTCGCGTGTGGCACATCAAACGCTCCTCGTGCTGGATTTCGGGTCCCAATACACCCAACTGATCGCGCGTCGTTTGCGCGAGTTGAAGGTCTATACGGAGATCCTTCCCTTTCAGACGTCGGTCGACGAACTTCGGACGCGACAACCCGAGGGCATCATCTTGTCGGGCGGGCCGATGAGCGTCACCGACGACGGCGCGCCGCGCTGCGCGCCCGGGGTCTTTGACCTCGGCGTGCCGGTGCTGGGCATCTGCTACGGCATGCAGCTGATGTCCCTCATGCTGGGCGGAGACGTGGAACCGGCCCCGGAGCGCGAGTTCGGGCACGCCACAGTGACCGTGGAGCCCGACAGTCCGCTGTTCGATACCGTCCCGGCCGAAATACGTGTCTGGGCGAGTCACGGCGACCGGATCGCCAGCCTGCCCGACGGGTTTCGCGCGATCGGCACCAGCGCCAACGCTCCGATCGCGGCGATGGAAGACGCGACACGGCGGTTCTATGCGCTGCTGTTTCACCCCGAGGTCGTCCACACCGAACGGGGCGTCGACATCCTCGGCCAGTTCGCCGGTCCCATCTGCGGGTGCACCGGCGACTGGACGATGGCGTCGTTCCTTGACGAGGCCACCGCGCAGATCCAGGAACAGGTGGGAGATGGCCGCGTCGTCTGCGGGTTGAGCGGAGGCGTGGACTCGACCGTGGCCGCCCTGCTGATTCAGCGGGCCATCGGCGACCGATTGACCTGTATCTTCGTCGACAACGGACTGCTCCGGAAAGACGAGGCGAAACAGATCCAGGAGCGCTTCTCGGCGCAGATGGCGCTCAACGTGGTGTACGAGGACGCCAGCACCCAGTTCCTCGAGGCGCTGTCGGGCGTCGTCGACCCCGAAAAGAAGCGGAAGATCATCGGCGGCACCTTCATCGACGTCTTCGAGGCGGTGGCCGCAAGACTCGGGTCATTCGACTTCCTGGCCCAGGGAACGCTGTATCCCGACGTCATCGAGAGCGTCTCGGTGGTCGGACCGGCGGCGCCGATCAAGAGCCACCACAACGTCGGCGGTCTCCCCGAGCGCCTTCGCTTCGCGCTCGTCGAGCCGTTGCGCGCGCTCTTCAAGGATGAGGTCCGTCGACTGGGCGGGGAACTCGGTCTCGACGAGCTCTTCGTCTGGCGCCAACCGTTTCCCGGTCCCGGGCTCGCCGTGCGCATTCTGGGGGAGGTCACCGAGCCCCGGCTGGAGATTCTGCGCGCGGCCGATGCCGTCGTGGCCGACGAGGTGCGCCGGTTCGGCTGGTATCGCCGCTTGTGGCAGTCATTCGGGGTGCTGTTGCCGATCCAGACCGTGGGGGTCATGGGCGACGAACGCACCTACGAGCATGTGGTGGCGTTGCGGGCCGTCGAGAGCCGGGACGGCATGACGGCGGACTGGGCCCGCCTTCCCGATGATCTGCTGGCCGTGATCTCGTCACGTATCGTGAACGAAGTGCGGGGCGTAAATCGCGTGGTTTACGACATCAGCAGCAAGCCGCCCTCGACCATCGAGTGGGAGTAAGGCGCGGTGGCCTCCGAGTTCGTTCACCTGCATCTACACACCGAGTTCTCCCTTCTCGACGGCGCCTGTCGGATCGGCGAGCTTCTCGATCACGCCAAAGCGTCCGGCGCGCCAGCGCTGGCGGTCACCGAACACGGCAATCTGTTCTCCAGCGTCATCTTTCATGACGAGGCGCGGAAGCGGGACATCAAGCCGATCCTCGGGTGCGAGGTCTACGTTGCCACCGGGAGCCGTCACGCTCGTAGCGGCACGCCGGGCGAAACCAACAATCACCTGGTCCTGCTGGCCGAGAACCTGACCGGCTACCACAACCTCATCAAGCTGGTCTCGGCCGGCTACACCGAAGGCTTCTACTACAAGACTCGGATCGACAAGGAACTGCTCGCCGAGCACGCCTCCGGGCTCATCGGCCTGAGTAGCTGCCTGAAGGGTGAGGTCGCGACCGGGTTGCTCACCGAGAAACCGCGGAAGGCGACCGAAGCCGCCGCCGCGTATCGCGACATCCTCGGCGAGGGCAATTTCTTCCTCGAGATGCAGTACCAGGGCATCGACGAGCAACGGACGGTGAATACCGGACTGCAACCGATCGCGCGCGACCTCGGCATGCCGCTGGTGTGCACCAACGACGTGCACTACCTGAAGCACGGCGACCACCGCCCCCATGACGTGTTGCTGTGCATCGGCACCGGGAAGAACGTCACCGACGAGCAGCGCCTGCGCTATCACGGCGACCAGTTCTTCTTCAAATCAGCCGACGAGATGGCCGCGGTGTTCGGAGACTTCCCCCAGGCAATGGCCAACACCGTGGCCATTGCGGAACGCTGCGATGTGGATCTGTCGGATCCCGGCAGCCACCTGCCGAACTTCGAGGTCCCCGAAGGCTTCAAGGTCGACACCTACTTCGAACATGTGACCCGCAAAGGCTTCGATCAGCGGGTCGCCCAGTGGAAGGAGATGGAAGCGCGCGGCGAGCTCAAGTACTCCATCGAAGCCTACGAGCGACGACTGCGCCACGAGATCGACATCATCGTGAAGATGCGCTACCCGGGCTACTTCCTGATCGTCTGGGACTTCATCAGATATGCCCGGGAACAGGGCATCCCGGTCGGTCCCGGTCGCGGGTCGGCCGCTGGCAGCCTGGTGGCCTTCTGCCTCCAGATCACTGACATCGATCCGATGCAATTCGATCTGATCTTCGAGCGCTTCCTCAATCCGGAGCGGGTCTCGCTGCCAGACATCGACATCGACTTCTGCGAACGCCGTCGTGGGGAAGTGATCGACTACGTGACCAGGAAGTACGGTCGCGACAATGTCGCCCAGATCATCACCTTCGGTACGATGAAGGCGCGCGCGGTGGTACGCGACGTCGGGCGCACCATGGGAATGTCCTACGCCGACGTCGACAAGGTGGCCAAGGCGATCCCGCCAGCGCTCGACATGACGCTGGACAAGGCGCTGGAGGAGAACCCGGCGCTCAAGACCATGGAGCGCCAGGACCCACAGGTCACCGAGTTGCTCGAGGTCGCCAAGCGTCTGGAAGGCATCACGCGCCACGCGTCGGTCCACGCGGCCGGGGTAGTCATCGCGCCCGATGCCATCACCGAGTTCGCCCCGGTCTACAAGAGCCAGAAGGACGAGATCACCACCCAGTGGTCGATGAAGGAGGTCGAACGAATGGGCCTCCTCAAGATGGACTTTCTAGGTCTCAGCACGCTCACGCTGCTCGATGACGCGGTCGCTCACATCAAGGAGACCACCGGCGAGCATGTCGACCTCGACACGCTTCCGATGGACGACGAGAAGACGTTCCAGCTCTTTTCGGACGGGCAGACACTCGGCATCTTCCAGTTCGAGAGCTCCGGCATGCGCGACACGCTGCGTAAGGCGAAGCCGGATCGCTTCGAGGACCTGATCTCGCTCAACGCGCTCTATCGCCCGGGACCGCTGCGGGGCGGGGTTGTGGACGACTTCATCGCCCGACGACACGGGAAGGTGGAGATCGAGTACGAGCTCCCTTCGCTCGAACCGATTCTCCAGGACAGCTATGGCGTCATCGCCTTCCAGGAGCAGGTGATGCGCATCGCCAGCGACCTGGCCGGGTTCACGATGGGTGATGCCGATGTGCTGCGAAAGGCGATGGGGAAGAAGAACGCCGAGGTCATGCAGGCGCAACGGGTGAAGTTCGTCGATGGCGCGGTGGAGCGCGGCGTGGCGAAGAACCAGGCCACCAAGATCTTCGACCTGATGGAGTTCTTCGCCGGCTACGGGTTCAACAAGTCACATTCGACGGCCTACGCGCTGCTGGCCTATCAGACCGCCTATCTCAAGGCCAATTACCCCCAGCACTTCATGGCGTCGCTGCTGACGATTGAAGCGCAGAACACCGAAAAGCTCTCGCTGTATCTGAGTGAGTGCCGCGATATGGGGGTCCCCATCCTGCCGCCCGACATCAACGGCAGCGAGCTCGCCTTCAAGGTGACCCCCGACGGGGTGCGGTTCGGCCTACGCGCGGTCAAGAACGTCGGTGAAGGCGCCATCGGGTCGATTCTGGAGTGCCGTGCCCGCGCCGGACAGATCTCTTCGCTGTATCCCTTGTGCGAGGACGTCGATCTGCGGTTGGCGAACAAACGGGTGTTCGAGAGCTTGATCAAAGCGGGTGCGTTCGATTCGACGCTCCCGTCGGGCGCTCGACGGGCCGCCGCCACCGGCCGGGCCCAGCTCGTGGCCCTCGTGGACCGGGCCCTCGAACATGGCAACCGGTTTCAACGGGATCGGGAACGGGGACAGACGCAGCTCTTCGAGACCTTGACCGAGGATGCAGACGGCTCGCTCAGCCTTCCCGACGTGCCGGCGTGGTCCGAAGCCGAGCAGCTGGGCTACGAGAAGGAATCGCTCGGCCTCTATCTGAGCGGGCACCCCGTCGAACGCTACGGCGATCAGCTCGAGGCGGCGGGCGCCCGGCCCATCAGTTCGCTGGCGGGAGGGGAGGGGGAGGTCCTGGTGGGGGGCATCATCGCCGGGTATCGCCCATTGAAGACGAAGCGCGGCGCGCCGATGGCCGTGCTAACGCTCGAAGACCGGGAAGGGACCCTGGAAGTGGTCGTCTTTCCGAAGACCTATGAAAAGTGCGCCTCCGTGCTGGCCGTCGATCGGCTGGTCCTCGTCTCCGGCAAGCTCGACAACGACGAGGAGACCGCTCGGGTTTTGGCAGATGATGTCCGCCCGATCGAGACCCTGGCCGGCTCGGTCGGCCGTACGCTCTCGATCCGACTCACCAGCGCCAGCCACAGCCGCACCACCCTGGAGGCGCTCTCGGAACTGCTCCAGATGCACCGAGGCCCTAGCCTGGTTCGTCTGCAACTGGAGCTCACCGAACGCACACCACCGGTGCGAGTCTCGGCTCGACTCACCGAGGCCCGGGTCCGTCCCTCGGAGCCGCTCGCCAAGGCGGTCGAGCAGATCTGCGGGGAAGGCTCCGTTTCCTGGCAGTAGATGGCCAAGTCCACGGGGCGCCTCGACTTCGAATCACCGATTGATCTGCTGCAGACTGAGATCGACGCGCTCCTGATGTTGCCCCGGACGCCGGCGCGACATCAGGAACTGCAGCGACTCCGCGCGCGTGTCACGACCCTGCGGCAGGAGATCTTCGCGTCGTTGACACCGGGGCAGCGGGTACAGATCGCCCGCCATCCCGGCCGTCCTCGCATGCGCCACTACGTCGAGCGGTTGACGACGGACTTCACCGAGATCCATGGCGACCGGCAGGCCGGCGACGACTCGGTGCTCCTTGCCGGCTTCGCCCGGCTCGGCGGCCGCGCCGTGCTCGTCGTCGGGCAGGACAAGGGATCGGACGCCGAGGCGGGACGGCGGGCGCAGGGCGCCATGCGGCCCGACGGGTATCGCAAGGCGGAGCGGGTCCTGCGGATGGCCGAGAAGTTCGGCCGAACGGTCGTGACGTTCGTTGACACGTCGTCACCCCACCCCGACGTCGACGCGGAGACCCATGGCATCGGCGCCGCCGTCGCGACCACCAGCCGGACGCTGGCCATGCTGCGGGTCCCGACGGTGTCGGTGTTGATCGGCGAGGGCGGGGGTGCCGGGGCGCTGGCGCTCGGCATCGCCGACCAGATCCTCATGCAGGAGTACGCCACCTACAGCGTCGTCCCCCCGGAGACGGCCGCCGCCGTGCTCTGGCAGGACAGGGCTCGGGAAGACGAAGCCACCGCCGCGTTGCGGATCACGGCGTCCGACCTGGTGGCGCTCGGCGTGATCGATCAGGCCGTCGCCGAACCGATTGGGGGCGCGCACGCGGATCCGGACCTCGCGGCACGCCTGCTGGGCGCCGCACTCGAGGGAGCGCTGGAGCGGGTCCACGCGCCAGAGGCCCCGGCGCGGGTCGAGCAGCGTCACAGCCGTTTCCGTCTCCTCGGGCTGGCCGGCCCGCCGGCCGCCGGCGACGGACCTTTCGACTTCGTCCCCGGGGACCAATGAGCGCCGCCGACACACCCGCGACCAGGCCAGGCCGGATCTGGGACCTGAGCGAGCCACCGCCGGCGGACATCGAGAGCCTGGCCGGGGCACTGAAGGTCCCCCCGGTGATTGCCGGGCTGCTCACGCAGCGCGGCATCACCGCCGTCGACCAGGCTCAGGCGTTCCTGCATCCGACGCTCGAGCACCTGCACGACCCGCTCCTCTTGACCGACCTCCCGGTCGCGGTCGAACGGTTGCTCACCGCTCTCGACCGTGGCGAACGGATCGCGGTACACGGGGACTACGACGTCGATGGTGTCACGTCGACGGTGATGCTTCGCCGTCTGCTCGAGATGCTGGGGGGCGACGTCATCCACTTCATTCCGGACCGGCTCAAGGACGGCTACGGTCTGGAACCAGCCGGGATCGAGCGGTTGGCGGCCGAACGTGTCGCGGTCATCGTCTCGGTCGACTGCGGGATCAGGAGTCAGGCCGCAGCGGCCAAGGCCCGAGAGCTCGGCATCGATCTGATCATTACCGACCATCACGAGCCGGAAACCGAGCTGCCGGAAGCGCTGGCGGTCATCAACCCCAAGCGACCGGACTGTAAGTATCCGGAGAAGATGCTGGCCGGCGTCGGGGTCGCGCTGAAGCTGGTCCAGGCGCTGTGTGAACGGACCGGCCATGGCCGGTGGCTCCCGGGGTTCATCAAGCTCGCCGCGCTCGGGACCGTCGCCGACGTGGTGCCGCTGCGTGGCGAGAACCGGGTCATCGCCAAGCTCGGCTTGGAGCGCCTGTCACAAGGCCCACACGCCACCGGACTTCGCGCCCTGCTCGAAGCCACGGGCCTGCTGGGCGAGACGTTGACGAGCTTTCACGTCGCGTTCCGCCTCGCCCCTCGGATCAACGCGGCCGGCCGGATGAGCAGCCCAGACCTGGCGGCCAAACTCCTGCTGCTGGCCGACGAACAACGAGCCGACGAAGCCAGGGCGCTTGCCGAACAACTCGAAGAGGAGAACCTGCGACGCCAGCAGGAGGAGGCGGACATTCTCGCCGCCGCGCGAAAGAAGGTGGACGGCGACCCCGATGTGGGTGCGCACGCCATGCTCGTCGTGTGGGGAAAGGGGTGGCACCGCGGCGTGATCGGCATCGTGGCCTCCAAGCTGGTCGACATGTATCATCGTCCCACGATCGTGCTCGCCGTGGATGGCGACGAAGCACATGGCTCTGGACGCAGCATCTCCGGGTTCGACCTGCTCGCATCGCTCGAGCACTGTGGCGAGCTCTTTACTCGTTTCGGCGGCCACCGTCATGCCGCAGGCATGACAATCGACACCGACCGCCTGAAGGAGCTGCGCGGCCGGCTCACTGAGTATGCCAACGAGCGTCTCGGCCCGGAGGAGCTCACGCCCCGCCTCCGAGTGGACGGCTCGCTGCCACTCTCGGCCATCACGCCCGAGGTGGTGGCGGGGCTGCGCGCCATGGAACCGTTCGGCGCCGGCAACCCCCGTCCGGTCTTTCATTCAGGATCGGTCAGCGTGGTCCGTGGGCCCAAGATCATGAAATCGCGTCACCTGTCGATGTCGGTACGGCAGGACGGTCACGTGCTGCGGGCGGTGGCCTGGCGCATGGCCGACCGCGCCGATTTCGTCTCGACGCATGCCGACAACCTCGACGTGGCGTTCAACCTGACCGAGAACCACTTCCGAGGCGAGACCACCATCGAGTTATCCGTTGCCGACCTTCGGCAAGCCCGATAGAGTGGGATCGTGGAGTCGAACACCCAACCTAGCCGCCGGTCGTCCCCAAAACGACCCGCGCCCCGTCCCCTGTGGCTGCCGCGCTGGCAGAACGTCGCCCGGCTGGGCATCGTCGCGGGCCTCGTGCTCTTCGCCACGGTCCTGTTCGGCGCCATCCGCGAGCGCGCCGACCCCATCGACACTCCCGGCATCGAGCGCGACCCGACCGCGATCATCGAGAGCACCGGGGCCGAGTTGGTCCAGACGACCGGCGGGGTCGAGAACTACCGGCTCAACTCGGGACATCAACTGACGTTCGACGATGGCTCGATGCGCTTCGACAACGGGTTCCGGCTGGAGGTCGCCGAGCAGGAGGACCGGGACAGCTTCGTGATCACGGGCGCCAAGGCGTCGGTGAACGACGCGGAGACCGAAGTCCTCGTCGAGGGCGGCGTCGAGATGCAGGTCTCTGATGGACTCGGCGCGGCCACCCAGGTCGCGACCTACGCCACTGACGCGGCTGAAGTCCGGATGCCCGGCCCAACCGAGCTGACGCGCAGCGGCCTGTTGGCGGCCGGCCAGCAGGTGGTGTTCCGGCGCGACCGCGGGGTGGTCGAGCTTGGCGCCGAAGCGACGGTGACCCTGACCGGAGATCGTGACCGCGCGCCGCTCGAGATCGCCTCGGCCCAGGCCACGCTGGACCACGATTACGGGTTCATGCGATTCGACGGCGGGACGGGCATCGATACCGAGGAGCATCGGCTGACGGCCGACGGGACCTCGGCGTACTTCGGCGAGGACGATACGGCGCTGGAGCGGCTCGAGCTCGGCGGCACGACCTCGATCGCCGCCAAGACTCCTGAGCCGGCCGGCCTTCGGGAGATGCAGGCCGGCGCGATGACCCTCTCATTCGTGCCCGACACCCGCGCGCTCGACCATGCTCTGCTGACTGGCACATCCATCGTCGACCTCATGGGACTCGATGGCACCACGGGTGCCCGGGTACGTGCGTCGACCATGGACGTCACCATGGAACCGGGCGGCGGCGATGTCAGCGCGCTCGTGGCCCGAACGGCGGTTCGCCTGGAACTTCCGGACACCGGTGATGGCGTCCGCCGGGAGATCCGGGCGCGGACCTTGACCACACCCATCCCTCCGCAGCCATCCGAGCCGACGATGGCCGAGACAGCAACGCCTGTCGCCAGCGCCGCGACGACCGCAGTGGGGACGACGACCGGCCCAACCGGTGCCGCTCCCGCCGCCTCCCCCGCGCCGACGCCCGGCGTGGCGTCGACCGCATCGAGCGTGCCGGCCATGGCTGCGACGCCAGCGACACCGGCAGATGCCCCTGTGGCCACGCCGCCTACCGGGGCCGCCACACCAGTGGCACCAGCGGCCACCACGACTGGGGTCGATTCGGCGCTCACCACCGCGGCCCCGGGGGAGACCACGCCGGCCACGGCGGCCGAACCGGGCACCACCTCGACGGTAGCCGACGCGTCGGGCGCCACGGATCCTGACACCGTGACGACTGACGCCGGGGCCACGTCGGACGGCATGGACGACCCGGACGAGGCCGACGACTCAACCGCGGCGCCGACCACCGGGAGCGAGCTGACCAGCGTGCGCTTCGACCGGGATGTCCGCTACATCGAGCAGACACCGGGCAACCAGATCCCCCGAGAGATCCGCGCGGATCGCCTGGAGGCCGGGGTAGAGCCTGGCCTGAGCGCGCTCCTCGAGGCCCGGTTCCGAGGGAACGTGCACTTCGAGGATGGCGACCGGAGCGCCGACGCGGAGCTCGTGGTCTACGACGTCGTCGCCAATCAGCTCAGCTTGGAAACAGCCGGTCCGGCTGGTCAAGCGCCCAGGTTGGTGGACGGCGAGCACACGATCGAGGCTGGCGCGATCACCGTCGACCTGAGCGGTTCGACGATCGCCGCGACCGGGGGCGTCCAGAACGTCCTGGCGTCACGTGAGCCTGGGCAGCAGACGACCGACGAGGGCGAGCGACCGGCCCTGCTCGAGAACGGGCAGCAGGTCTTTGCCTCGGCGACCACGCTGAGCTACGACCAGACCACCGGACAAGCCAGCTACGATGGCGACGCGCGGCTGTGGCAAGGCGACACCAGTTTTCAGGGCGACACCGTACTGATCGATGACGCGACCGGTGGCATCGAAGTCGACGGCGACGCCAAGACCACGATCCAGCTCTTACGGTTAGACGAGGCCACCGGACGCCAGGTTCTCTCGATCACGAGAGTCAAAGCCGACACCTTCGCCTACGACAACACGCTCCTGCATGCCATCTACGACCAGGATGCTGAGCTTCTGTCGGAGCACGGCGACATGAAGGCAGTCAAGATCGAGGTCTACCTGGCCCCGGACGGGCGAACGCTCGACCGCCTGGAGGCCACCGGCAACGTCAAGCTTCGGCTCGCGGACCTCTGGGCGGCTGGCGACCACCTCGTGTATTACGAAGAGGACGGGCGCTATGAGATGGAGGGCGCGCCGGTCGAGCTCATCGAAGAGGTCGAGCCCGAGGCGTCCTTTATCCCGCAACCACCGCCACGTCCCGGCGCGCCGCCCACGCCGCCATCGTGCCAGAGCACGACGGGCCGGTCGATGACGTTCTACCGGGACACCGACACGGTCATCGTCGACGGCCGGCGTGAGCTCCGCACCGAGAGCGGCACCGGCGCCTGTCGTCCCCAGGTCTTCTAGTTCGCCAGTCGTCCCGTATGGCCACCCTTCGGACCCAACAACTCACCAAGTCGTATGGCGGCCGCACCGTCGTGCGAAACGTCGACCTCAAGGTAACGTCGGGCGAGGTTGTCGGCCTGCTCGGGCCCAACGGCGCCGGCAAGACGACGACGTTCTATCTCGTCGTCGGGCTGACCGCGCCGGACCGGGGCAAGGTCACGCTCAACGGCGAAGATGTCACCACCGACCCGATGTATATGCGGGCTCGGAAGGGCATCGGCTACCTCCCGCAGGAACCATCGATCTTCCGGGGCCTGACCGTGGAACAGAACATCATGGCCATCCTCGAGACGTCCGGCTTGCCCCGCTCCGCGCGCCGGTCGCGCCTCAAGGAGCTGCTCAAGGAGCTCAACCTCACGCCGCTCGCGAAGTCGCCGGCGCACACGCTCTCGGGAGGTGAACGCCGACGAGCCGAGATCACCAGGGCACTGGTGATGGCCCCCTCGTTCATGCTGCTGGACGAGCCGTTCGCCGGCATCGACCCGATCGCGGTGACCGACATCCAGGAGATCATCTTCCACCTCAAAGCTCGGGGGATCGGGGTCTTGATCACAGACCACAACGTTCGAGAGACCCTGAAGATCACCGACCGGGCCTACATCGTTCACGACGGCTCGGTCTTCCGCAGCGGGACGCCAGCCGACCTGGCCAACGACGAGGACGTCAAGCGGATCTATCTCGGCACCGACTTCCGTCTCGACTGACCCACCGACGGAGGCGCAACAACCGGGCGTCGGTTCCCGACGCAGAAGTTGCGTACCCACCCCGCGCCCCGAGCCAACACCGCAAGTTCTGGTGAGAAATCGGGCGTCTCGACTCGGCACTCAAGTTGCATCAGTCTTGGGCCAACACTAAGATGAAAACAGAAAGCGGCTCACGCACATCGTGATCGCAGCGTAGGGCATGGCACTTCAACAACGACTTCAGACCCGGCTGTCGCAGAAGCTCATTCTGACGCCATCGCTGCAGCAAGCCATCAAGCTGCTGCCGATGTCGACGCTCGAGCTGGTCGACATGCTGAACCAGGAAGTCGTCGAGAACCCGATGCTGGAAGAGGTCCCCACCGAGGACCTCCAGCCAACGGAAAGCAACACGCAGAGCGACAAGCAGGAAGCCCCGGCGCCGGACAAGGAGAAGCAGGACTCCTGGGACGACGCCGACTACGAGTATTTCTTCGGCGACTACCTGGACGACGGCTACCGCCCGCCAGCGCAGCGCGAGGTCAAGGAGTTGCCGCCGATCGAGAACACCCTCTCGACCCAGAGCTCGCTCGCCGACCATCTCATGTGGCAGCTGTCGCTCGGCAAGGGCGACGACGACGACCCGCTCCTTCGCGAGATCGGCTCGGCCATCATCGGCAACCTCGACGACGACGGTTATCTCGTTGCATCGGTCGAGGAGATTGGGGCCATGGGGAGTTGGGCCGTCGACGACGTCCAGCGGATCCTGGCGGCGATACAGCGATTCGACCCGATCGGCGTGGCCGCCCGCGATCTGCAGGAGTGTCTGCTGCTCCAGATCGCCCATCTTGGCCTCGAGGGCACGGCCAGCGAGACGATCATCAGGGACCATCTGCGGTTGCTGCAGAATCACCAGGGACAGGAGATCGCGCGTCGCCTGGACATGTCGATCGACGAGTTGAAGCACCATATCGAGGTGATCCGTCAGCTCGACCCGAAACCGGGGAGTAGACACAACCCGGCCTCGTCCCAGTATGTGATCCCGGACGTCTATGTGGTGAAGGTCGAGGACCGCTACGTGGCGATGCTGAACGAAGATGGCATGCCACAGCTCCGGATCAGCCCGGTGTACCGTCGGCTGCTCGACAAGAAGACCGAGAACACCAACGAAACCAGAGCGTACGTGAAAGAGAAGTTTCGATCGGCGCTCTGGCTGATCAAATCGGTCGATCAGCGCCAGAAGACCATCCACAAGGTGGCCACCAGCATCATCGCGTTTCAGACCGAGTTCCTGGACCGGGGAATCGAGTATCTGCGTCCGCTCGTTCTACGAGACGTCGCCACCGACATCGGCATGCACGAGTCGACCGTCAGCCGCGTAGTCAACAACAAGTACATGCGCACGCCCCAGGGCGTGTTCGAGATGAAGTACTTCTTCCACAGCGGCATCAGCAGCGCCTACGGAGAAAGTGTCTCCTCGGTCACGATCAAGCAACGGATACGCAAGATCATCGAGGAAGAGAATCCTCAGAAGCCACTGAGCGATTCCCGTATCGTCGGGATGCTCCAAGACGAAGGCTTAGTGCTCGCCCGTCGGACCATCGCCAAGTATCGCGAGGAGCTGAAGATACCGACGTCGAGCCAACGCAAAGTGCTGTTCTGAGGTCCACCCAACACACGCGGGGAGGCAGTCAGCATGGAATGCACGCTCACCGGACGAGGTCTGCAGATCACACCCGAGCTACGAGAGCTCATCGACCGTCGTCTGCACCCATTGGAACGCGTCCTCGGAGACGCCCTGGTCTCCGCCGACATGGTGCTGTCTTCGGCTCACGGACAGTGCTCGTCGGAGCTGGTGTTCCACGCCAAGGGCGACCACCGGCTGCACGGACTGGCCGAAGGCGACAACTGGCACGCGTCGGTCGGCGCCACCGTCGACAAGGTCCTCCATCAGGCTCACACGCTGAAAGGCAAGTGGCAGGCACGCCGCCGCCAGTCGCCGCCGGCCCCTCCAGACGCCCCGACATCATCGGGACCGGCACGCTCGACGTGACGCGCCCCAGATGACTGGCGCGCGCCCCGAGCCTGCGGAGCCGAGCCGCAGCCCCCGTTTCGTGGTCGTCACCGGGCTCTCCGGGGCTGGAAAGTCAGCCGCCATCCGGGCCCTGGAGGATCTGGGGTATCTCTGTGTCGACAACCTGCCGACCGTCTTGATTCCGACCCTGGCCGATCTCACTCTGGGCGAGGGAGCCACCTACGATGCGGTCGCCGTGGTGGTGGACGCCCGGGATCGGTCGTTCCTCGATCAGTTCTCCGGTGTCTTCCAGTCGCTGCAGGCACGCCAGGATCTGGGCACCTGGCTCATCTTTCTCGAAGCCTCGGACGCGGCCTTGCTCCGACGGTTCAGCGAAACGCGACGGCCACACCCGCTGGCTCCTACCGCGTCGGTGATCGAGGGCATCCTCGCGGAGCGATCGCGCCTCCGGCCGATCAAGAAGATGGCCGACAAGGTGCTGGACACGTCGGACCTGACCGTCCACGAGCTGCGTCGCGCCTTCAGAGAGCTGACCCAAGGGGATGGCAAACAGACCCAGCTGACGACAACACTGCTCAGTTTCGGGTTCAAGTATGGGGTTCCGGTCGAAGCGGACATCGTCTTCGACGTTCGATTCCTCCCGAACCCGTACTTCGTGCCCGACCTGCGTCCTCGGACCGGCAAGGACCCGGCGGTGCGTGACTATGTGCTAGCCGCGGAGACGGCGGGGCCATTCCTCGACAAGACAACAGACCTGTTGCGGTTCTTGATTCCCAACTACCAGGCCGAAGGCAAGAGCTACCTGACGGTGGCGATCGGCTGCACGGGCGGTCGCCACCGTTCGGTCGCCATCGTCGACGCGATGCGTCCACGAATGACCGGTGTGACCGGTGTGCGCTGGCGGACCCGGCACCGTGACGTCGCGATGGAGTAGATCACCGATGAAAGTCGACAAGCCCTGGGGCTACGAGTTGCGCTGGGCCCACACCGACCGCTATGTCGGAAAAGTGATTCACGTGAACGCGGGCCACGCCCTGAGCCTGCAGTATCACAAGGTCAAGGACGAGACGATCCTGCTCTGGAGCGGTCGGCTTTTGTTCGAGATAGGCGAGGGCGACGAGCGAGTCGAACGGGAGCTGGCCCCCGGAGAAGCGATTCACATCACTCCGGGCACCGTCCACCGGATGACGGCGATCGAAGATTGCGACATCTTCGAGGTGTCGACACCCGAGCTGGACGATGTCGTGCGTCTGGAAGACCGCTACGGCCGCGAAGGCACCTCCGACGCCTGACCTCGCGAACGAGACCAGCGTTCTCGTCGAGGTCTCCGCCTGGCAAGGCGCGACGAGGGAACAGCCAGGCGGGGCGCGAAGCCCCATGGAAGCACTAGAAGGGGATGTCGTCTTCGGTGAGCTCTGGCGGACCGGGGGCCGGGCCGCTGGGAGCTGAGCTCTGGCGACTGCCGTAGTCGCCACCGCCACCGCCGCCCCCACCTTCGCCCCGTCCACCGAGGAGGACGATGCGGTCGGCACGGATCTCGGTGGTATAGCGGTCGTTGCCGTCTCGGTCTTGCCACTTCCGCGTCTGCAGCTTGCCTTCGGCGTAGATCTGTCGGCCCTTCTTCAAATAATCGTTCAGAGTCTCGGCCTGCTTGCCCCAAAGCACCACCCGGTGCCACTCGGTCCGTTCCTGACGCTCGCCAGATGTCTTGTCGTTCCAGACATCGGTGGTGGCGAGACTGATGGTGCTCACGGCAGATCCCCCCGGGGTGTAACGCACTTCCGCGTCGCGTCCCAGGTTGCCGACGATCATGACCTTGTTGACGGTGCCCATGCTGTATCTGCTCTCGAGACGACGACTACTACTGCGACTGCCCGAGGCGGTCGAGCGCCTGCTGGGCGAGATTCGACATGTTGTGATCCGGATGATTACGAACCACCTGCTCGAACGCCTGACGAGCCAACTCCGACTCGCCCAGCCGATCCAGGGCCAATCCGCGCTTGTAGAGCGCTTCGGCCACCGCATCTCCGTCCGGGTAGTTCATCACGACCTGCTCGAAGGCTGACGCGGCCTCACGATACCGCCCGTCAGCGTAGTGGGTCTGCCCGATGTAGAACTGCGCGTCGTCGGCCAGCTCCGAGCGCGGGAACGTGCTGATGTACGCCTCGAACCCTTGCACCGCCAGCGCCCACTGCCCGGTGGTGTAGTCGGCCCAGGCTTGGTCGTACATTCGCTGCGGCGAGACGCCAGGATTGACCGGAGCCACGGCGGCCGGGGCAGGCACGGGCGACGCGGCGGCGGTCGGGAGGCCTGTCTCCGGATCGATCGGCAGCTGTGTCACCTGGGGCGTCATCGGCGGAATCGCCAGTCTCAGCGCCTCGACCTCCTGAGCCAGCGACGACACCCGCACGTTGGTCTCGTCCGCCTTCTCGCGCACCACCCGGACTCCGCCCGACAAGTTGTCCACCAACAAGCGCTGGTCTGCAAAGGCGCGCCGGTTGGCTTCGTCCTGCTCGTCGAGTCTCGAAAGGAGGATTTGCAGCGTCTGGTCGAGCGAACCGAGCATCAGGTACAGGCGATTGGCTTGCTCCTGCAGCATCCGGATGTCGGCCATCATCTGCTGGTGCTCGCGGTCAGCCGCCAGGGCTGGCCGTCCAACCATGAAGACACAGATCACGCTGCATACGAGGAAGGGGAGCACACGTTTCATGGGACGTCCTCGGTTCCAGTACCCGGGGCGCTCGACACCGCGCCCCTAATCCTACCCCGGCTGACCCGGGACCGCTACCTTGCCGTGATCACGAAATGGGCGCGGCGATTGGCCGCCCACGCGGTCTCGTCGCTCCCGGGATCGAACGGAAATTCCTTGCCGTAGCTCACCGTCCGCACCCGCTCCGGATCGACACCGAGTTCGAGCAGATACTCCTGCGCGGCCAGTGCCCGGCGCTCGCCCAGCCCCAGGTTGTACTCGGGCGTGCCGCGTTCATCACAGTGGCCTTCGATCGTGATGACCCAGCTCGGATAGCGCTGGAGCACATCCACATTCGCCTCGACGGCCCGACGGGCCGGGTCATCGAGGTCCGAGCTGTCCAGCCCGAAGAAGACCGGCTCGAGCGGGGACTCGCGATTGAGCTCCTCGAGCGTCCGTGACGCGAACTCCTCGTCAGGCGTCAACCCCAGCGGCAGGTCGGGCGGCGGCGCGGGCGGAGGCAGCGGAGGAGCCGATTGCGGCGGAGGCGCCGTTCCCCTCGTGGGCGGCGGCGGGGGCGTGGTCTCGGGAGACACCGGGGGAGGCTCGCGCACACAGGCAACCTGGAGACACGCGATTCCGGTGACCGCGATCACGGTCCGCATCAACGACCGGCTTGCTCGACCTTGCATTCCCGCTCCTTTTCCCCTGACTCTGCCCGGATGGCGCACGCCCTAGGTTACTTCGACCAGGCCGCCATCTCGTTGTTGCCGGCCGACGTGATCCGGCGAAGTCCGTTGCCATCCCGACCGATGGTGTAAATCTGCTTCAGTCCGCTCCCACGCGTCGACGTGAATGCGATATGCCGACCGTTGGGCGAATAGCTCGGACTTTCGTTCGACCCCAGCCCGAACGTCAGCTGACGCACCTCGTTGGTCGCCAGTTCCAGCACCTTGATGTCATGTCCGGGCCCGGTTCGAGACGAGTAGGCAATCTCGTTGTAGGGCGCCGGCGACCAGGTGGGCCGGTCGCAGTAGGTCTCATACGTGAGCCGACGCAGCCCGGTCCCGTCGGCGCCGATCACATACACCTGCGGCGCGCCGCTGCGATCCGAGACGAACGCGATCTGCTGGCCATTGGGCGACCAGGTCGGGCTCGTGTCAATGGCTGGATTGTTGGTCAGCCGTCTAACATCCGTCCCGTCGACGTTGGCCACCCAGATATCGTTGTTGTCGTCGCGGTTAGTATTGAACGCGATCTGGGAGCCGTCTGGCGAGAACGCCGGGAGCGAGTTATGGACCGCGTTCGTGCCACCGGCCGGCTTGGTCATCCGTCCCTCGAACATGTGCGAGACGATGACGTCCGGAAAGCCCGTCAGATATGAGGTATAGGCGATGGACCGTCCATCGGGCGACCACGACGGGAAAAGATTGAGCACGCGCGATACCGTCACCCGGCGCTGGTTCTCGCCGTCGTAGTCGGCGAGGTAGATCTCCTTCACGGGGCGGTTCTCGACCAACCCCAACACGGTCTCGCTGTCGCGATCGCTAACGAAGGCGATCCGGCTCCGCGCGACGCCTTCGAGCCCCCGCTGATGACGATGCAGCTCGTCAGACAGCTGATGGGCGTAGCGCCGCAGATTGTTCGTGGTCCCGCTGTACACGACCCCCCAGGCGGAGTCGAGCGACCGCACCGAGAACAGCCTGGCCGCGATCTCGATCTGGTTGGACCCGACCGACTCGACCGTGCAGCTGACGACGCCGTCCGCCCCGAGCTCCCGCCACTGGTCGAAGGGCAAGTCGATCAGCGAGCGGGCCGGCGGAATGGTGCGATACACGTCCCGCGCGATCATGCGGAACTCGCGCTCGAAATCCAGGTCGTCCCACAGCACCTGCGCGATCACGCGGGCCGCCTCCGCTGTCGACTCGTCCGGCGACAGGGCCAGACAGTCCGGCACGGCGAAGCTGGGCGGGGTGCCGATTCGGTCGCCGATGATGAGACTGACCTCGTCCCGTTGCCGGTTCTGGGCGGTCGGAACCGCGCCTATCAACAGCGCCAGACCGGCCACCAGGCCGGCGCCGAGCACGAAACGTGTGGTCGTGGTCGTCATCGTAGAACTCAACGTTGGTAATGGAAACTGAGATGAACGGTGAGGTCGTTCTCGGGAAACCGTCCCGGCAACGGCGGCAACCGATCGATGAGACGCAGGGCGCGCTCGGCGCTCTGGTCGAGGGCGAAATAGCCGCTCGTGGTCTCCCGTTCGATACCAGTGAGGCTCCCATCCCGTTGGATGGTAAACTTCATCATCAGCTCACCGGTGTATCCCTGTCGGTGGTTCCAGCTGCGACGGATGAGCTCCATCATGGTGCTCAGATACTCGGGGCAGCAGAAGTCGCCGACCTCCAGGTATCCCGCGCCGCCGAGCCCGCCTGCCGACAGTCCGAGCCCGCCCCCGGTCGCCCCGGTCTCGGCCAGCGCGTTGCCTTCGCGCAACTCCGGCCCTCGGGTCGGCGTCCGTCCTCGACTTTCCTCGGGCGCCGTCTCTGGCGGCACGTCCCGCTCTGGTCGCCTCGGTGCCTCCGGCTCCGGGATAGTCATCTCGGGCGGCTCGGGGGTGGGCGGCTGAATCCACTGATCCTGATCCGCTTCTTCGAGCGGAATCACCTCCTGGACCGGGCGCGCCGCCAGCGCGGTCTGTCCCCCCTGACTCGGCCCCGCCTGGCCTCCCAGGCTGATCGTCATCACGTCTTCGGACTCGTCGGCGCCGCTGGCATCGAGGAAGCCGGTGGGGAAGAAGATGATCAGCGCGATCACCACCGCATGCCCGCCCAGCGAGATGCCCAGGGTGCGGACGAGATCGTCTTCACCCTGGGCCCGTTCCCGCAGGATGTCGGTCGTGGACTCCATCGTCTGTCGAGGGTCTACCTGTCGCTCGGAAACTCCGTCACGAGACCGACGTCATCGACCCCGGCCGCCTTCAACAGATCCATGACCGAGACGAGCTCCCGCACCCTGATGTCGCCATCGCTCCTAACGAACACGCCTCGTTCACTGGCGTTCACCAGTTCCGCGCGCATCCGCTCCTCGAGCATATCCACCCGTACCTGGTCATCACCCACTTGGACGATGCGATCGGTATCGAAGGTCGGCGGGATCGTCACATACAGTCGCTCGGCCGCAATCGGGTCCGCGCGCCGGGCCTCTGGCAGTGCCACCTCGAAGCCCTGCTGCATCATCGGTGCCGCCACCATGAAGATGATGAGCAACACCAGCATGACGTCGACGAGCGGGATCACATTGATCTCGGAAAGCGACGACGAGACCCGGCGGCGGCCGCGGCGGCTACGTGTGCCGGTCGTCGAGTCGGCGCCAGCGTCCTGAATCTTCGGCATGCGCGCTCTAGGTAAAGTTCCGCTCGGCGATGTTGAGGAACTCGAGTGAGAAGTCCTCCATCGTCGACAGATACAGTTTCACCTTGTTCGTGAGGTGGTTGTAGAAATAGACGGCCGGAATCGCCGCGGCCAGTCCCGCCGCCGTGGCGATCAAGGCCTCGCCGATACCGGGCGCCACCACCGCCAGGCTGGTGGAGCCGCTTTCGGCGATCCCGGCGAAGGAGTCGACGATGCCCATCACGGTTCCGAACAACCCGATGAACGGCGTGATGCTCGCGGTCGTCGCCAGCAGATGCACCCGGTGCTCGAGTTTGTTCGCCTCGACCGCCGACGCTCGCAACAGCGCCCGGTCGAGCGCCTCGAAGCTCCGGAGCGTCGGGCGCGTCGCCGACGGCGCCGTGCCGGCGGCCTCGCCGCCCTGGCGCAGCTGCGTGTTGAGCTCCGCGTAGCCGGCCTGGAACACGCCCACGAGCGGGCTGTGTATCAGCGAACGGCAGACCGACTGCACTTCGGAGAACTTCGTGCTTCGTCGAAACACATCGAGAAAACTCGAGGTCTGACGCTCCAGTCGCCGGTACTCCCACATCTTGTGGAGCGCAATGCCCCACGAGGCGACCGAAAAGAGCAGCAGTATGAGCAGGACGAACTTACTGAGAGGCGACGAGCGGGCAACCCACTCGATGACGCTTCCGCCCAGACCTTCACCCGACGCGCCAATTGCCTCGTTCTGCAAGGCAATGGCGTAGTAACCAAGGGTAAGCACCAACCCCCTCCAGTTGACTACAAAGCGCGCCGCTGGGAAAGCGCCGACAATTGAAGGGTAGCACGGACCCGAAACAGCTGTCAAACATATGATACGATGGCACTTCCTGCCTTCCTGGGGTTCCTGCGCATGATCCGGTTCCTGAGCATCAGAGACCTTGCCGTCATCGACCGGTTGGAACTCGATCTGCACCAGGGTTTCACCGTCATGACCGGCGAGACCGGCGCTGGGAAGTCGATCGTGGTGGGCGCGCTCAGCCTGCTCCGTGGCGGTCGAGCCTCTTCGGATCTCGTCCGGACCGGCGCTGCCAAGGCCGTGATCGAGGCGGCCGCCGAGTTGCCCAACGGCGAGGAACGGGTGCTGCGACGAGAGGTGTCGTCCCAGGGCCGAAGTCGAGCGTTCATCGACGACCGACTCGTCCCGAGCAGCGCCCTTCGGGCCCTCGGCGCCAGCCTCCTCGATCTCCACGGGCAGCACGAGCACCAAGCCCTGGTCGATCCCACCACCCATCTCGATCTGGTGGACCACTACGCTGGCCTCGGCGACCTCAGGGTCGCGGTGCGCGAGAGCTTCACCGCGTGGCGAGAAGCGCGCGAGGCACTGGCCGAGACGCGGCGACTCGCGGCGAGCCGAGCCGAACGCGCCGACCTCGTCGCCTTCGAGCTTCGGGAGATCGACGACGTCGACCCGACGGAAAACGAAGACACGGAACTGGCGGCCGAACGCCACATGCTGGCGAACGCGGACCGGATCCACCGTCTGGCCGCCGAGAGCTACGCCGAGCTGTATGACGGAGACCACGCCATCCTGGGACGACTCGACACCGTGTGGAAGGGGCTGGACGAGCTGGCCGAGCTGGTGCCGTCCCTGGCCGCCCACCGGGATGCCAGGGACGCCGTCGTCTCGCAGCTCGAAGAGGTCGCCTTTGCCCTCCGGCCCTCGGCCAGCGGCATCGAGGCCTCGCCCGAGCGTCTGCAAACGGTCGAAGACAGGCTGGCTCGACTCGAGCGGCTGAAGCGCCGCTTCGGACCGACCCAGGCCGACGTGCTCGACCGTCGGCGTCGGCTTCGAGAAGAGACATCGGGCCTCGATGGCCAGCGAGACGAGGAAGAAGCCCTGGTCGAGCGGGTGGCTTCCGCGCGCGCATCGTATCTCGCGGTGGCCGGGACCCTGTCCGACCGCCGCCGAGGTCAGGCGACCACGCTCGCCGACACCCTCGAGGAGACGCTGGGGGAGCTGGCGATGCCACACACGCGGTTCGCCGTCACCTTCACCGATGCCGAAGACGAGTCGGCGTGGACCGAGCGCGGCGTCGATGGCGCCGAGTTCTACTTTTCAGCCAACCCCGGGGAGGAGCTCCGCCCCCTGGCCCGAATCGCGTCCGGAGGAGAGCTGTCTCGGGTGATGCTCGCGCTACGGACCCTGACCGCGGACGACAGGTCGGGGCGGACGCTGGTGTTCGACGAGGTGGACGCGGGCATAGGAGGCGAAGCTGCCGAACGGGTTGGCGCGAAACTGCGGGCGCTGGCTCGCCACTATCAGGTGCTGTGCGTGACCCACCTTCCCCAGATTGCCGCCTGCGGGACCAATCATCACCGAGTGAGCAAGGCGGTGCGGGACGGGCGCACGACGACCACCGTGGAGCCGCTGAGCGACGATGGACGCGCATCGGAGATTGCACGGATGATGACCGGCACGCAGGTGTCCGGCAATGTCCTGGAAACCGCCAAGGAACTGCTCCAGGCCAATAGCGAATAGAAAACGAAGGTGCCTAAACAGTATTTCATCGAGACGTTCGGCTGCCAGATGAACGTCCACGATTCGGAGCGCCTGGCCGGCCTTCTCGACCAGGCCGGCTACGAACCGGCCGCATCGGCCGGCGAGGCCGATCTCGTGGTCATCAACACCTGCAGCGTGCGCGAGCGACCGGAAGAGCGCTTGTATACCGAGTTGGGCATGGTGCCCGGCGGCGATCGCGCGACCCGGCCCGTGGTTGCGGTCACCGGGTGCGTGGCGCAGCAGGAGGGCGACAGGCTGCTGGAACGCAGCAACCGCGTGGATCTGGTCGTCGGCACCCAGGCGCTGTCGCGCCTGCCCGGGATGGTCAAGCAGTTGCAGCAGGCCCGCTCGCAGGTTTCCGACGAGCGAACCGGCGCGCGGGTTTCGGACGAACGGACCCGCGCATCCGCCTCGGTGGAGCGGGTTGACGTGAACCCTTACGACAACGTGTCGTTCCCGCTTGGAGTCGCTCGGCGCTCGGATCCGGTCAAAGCGTCGGTCACCATCATCGAGGGCTGCAACGACTTCTGCAGCTTCTGCGTCGTACCCTACACGCGAGGCCACGAGCGGATGCGGTCGGCGCGCGAGATCGTCGAAGAGGTGCGCGAGGCGGCGGGCGAGGGCCATCTCGAGATCCACCTGCTCGGCCAGATCGTCAACCACTATCAGGCACCGGACGATCCAGACTGCGACTTTGCGGAACTACTCGAGCGGGTGCATGCAGTGGACGGCGTCGAGCGAATCCGGTTCGCGAGCCCTCATCCGCGCCACGTCACCGAGCGCATGATCGGCGCCATGCGCGACCTCCCGAAGGTCTGCCGACATCTTCACCTGCCGGTGCAATCCGGTTCGACCCGCGTGCTCGAACGGATGCGCCGGCGCCACAGCCGTGAGGCCTACCTCGACCTAGTCGGCCGGCTGCGCGACGCCGTGCCGGACCTGGCCCTCTCCACCGACATGATCGTCGGGTTCCCCGGCGAGACCGAGGCGAATTTCGAGCAGACGATGAGCCTCGTGCGCACCGTCGGCTACGAGAGCATGTTCTCGTTCAAGTATTCCGAGCGCCCCAACACACTCGCGTCGAAGCGCCTGCCAGACGACGTCCCTGCCGCGGAGAAGACCCGTCGGATCATCGAGCTGCAGGAGACACAGAAGCGGATTCAGCAGGAGCTCCACGCGCGCCGTGTCGGAGCCACCGAACAGGTGCTCGTCGACTCGACCAGCCGACGGCGCAGTTCAGAGCTCGCGGGCCGCACGACACGAAACACCGTCGTGAACTTCAGCGCCCCAGCGTCTCTACTGGGCAGCCTGGTGTCAGTCCGCATCACCGACAGCGGCCCGTTCAGCCTCAAAGGAGAACTGGCCAACACCGAGCCCAGACAGGACGCGCCGCAGGTGGATCGGGCGCCCGCATCCTAGGCGCCACGGAGCAGACTCATGCCGATCGAGATGACCATCAAGGGGCTCATGGTCGACCCGATAACGAACACGCCGATCGTGCTGTTGCACGATGCGGACGGCCAACGTTTACTGCCTATCTGGGTCGGCATCTTCGAGGCGAACGCGATCGCGCTCCAGATCGAGAACATCTCGCCACCACGACCGATGACCCACGATCTGCTCCGGAACGTGATCGCCGATCTCAAAGGGGAGATTCAGCGGGTCGTCGTGAACGACCTCAAGGACAACACCTTCTACGCGCAGTTGCACCTGCGGGTGGACGACGCCGACGTGATCATCGACGCCCGTCCCAGCGACGCAATCGCGCTCGCCCTGCGCACCCGGGCCCCCATCTTCGCCGAAGACCACGTCATCGCCAACGCGAAGTCGGTGGATATAACGGCCGACAAGGGCGACTCCGAGCGACTCCAACAGTGGCTCGAAAATCTCGACCCCGACGAACTCGGAGAATACAAGATGTAGCCCCCGGCGGGGCCCTCCGCAAGCTCGCCCCTTGCAGTCACTCGTGCCACCGTCTTAGAATGTCAACGTCCGTCCAACCTCGCATCCGGAGAGTCGCCCACCCGTGTCGTTCAAGATGATCGTCGCGATCACCAACCAGAAGGGTGGAGTGGGCAAGACCACGACGGCCATCAATCTGGCGGCCGCCCTCGCAGTCCGAGGAAAACCAACCCTGCTGATAGACCTGGACCCCCAGGGCAACAGCACGCTGTCCTTCGTCGAGCGAGACCAGATCACGGCCTCGGTCTACGACGCGTTCGCCGACCCGGCCTGCTCGCTAGAAGACATCATCGTGCCGGCCGCACAGCAAGACAATCTGTCCGTCGTGCCGGCCCTAATCTCTCTGGCCAAGCTTGAGGCCCGACTCGTGGGCGAGCTCGACGCGCACTTTCGCCTCAAGGATCTGCTTGCCCCGCTCGCCGAAAAGTTTCCCTACGTCGTCATCGACTGTCCGCCCACGCTAGGCCTCTTGACAGTCAATGCCCTGGTCGCCGCAAGCCACCTCCTGATCCCGATTCAGTCATCCTATTTCGCGCTCGAAGGAACCGACGACCTCCTCGAGACCATCGAAAAGGTCAGGAGCCGCGCCAACCCTGGACTCGACATCATCGGCGTGCTGATCACGATGCACGACAAGCGCACGTCGCTCGGCAAGGACATCCAGAACCAGATCAACAAGGTGTTCGGCTCGAAGGTGTTCAAGACCATCATCTCGAAGAACGTCAGGCTGGAGGAGAGTCCCGCCTACCGGGAATCAATCTTCTCGTTCGCGCCAGACTCGAAGGGCGCGTCCGACTACTACAGCCTGTGCGAAGAGGTCATGGACCGTGCGTAGGAAGGGGAGTAGACACCATGGCTAGGCGCGGACTGCCCCAATCGGTGACCATGCGCCACGACGAGCACTACGTCGAGGCGCTGGCTGCATCTTCCGGGACGCCCATTGGACGAATGGTGCCGATCGACCAGGTCGATCCCAACCCGGACCAGCCCCGGCAGGTCCTGGGCGACCTCTCGGAACTGATGGCCTCGATCGCCGAGAAGGGCATCATCGAGCCGCTCATCGTCCGACAGCGCCGCGGCCGTTTTCAGATCGTGGCGGGCGAGCGCCGCTACCAGGCGGCAGCCCAGGTTGGCATCACCGAGGTGCCGGTCGTCATTCGCGACGTGGACGACGCCGAGTTGTTCGAGATCGCGCTTATCGAAAACCTCCAACGTAAAGACCTGAGCCCGTTCGAAGAGGCCGAAGCTCTCAGCACCCTGGTCAAGGAGCACGGCCTCAAGCACGAGGATCTTGCGCGAAGACTAGGGAAGTCTCGCACCTCGGTCACCGAGTCACTCAGCCTCCATTCGATGCCCGGCGAGGTCCGAGAGCTTTGTCGGCTGGCCGACATTAGCTCCAAGTCTCTGCTTCTGCAGGTAGTTAGACAGGGTAATAAAGAGAAAATGGTTGCCCTGGTCGAGCAACTGACCCGAGGCGGTGGCGCCGCCACCCGCGAGCAGGCCAGGGCCGCCGCCAAGCCCAAGGCCGGCCGCCCCCGGGCCTATACGTTCAAGTATGCGACCCCGAACAAGAGCTTCAATCTGAGCCTCAAGTTCAAGAAGTCGCGCGTGGACCGAGACGAGATCATCCACGCCCTCACCGAGATCATCGAGGAACTGAAGCAGGCCTGATCGAGCCTGGAGTCCCGACCCGCCCTCGGGCGGCCGCAACAGCCGGGCGCTTTCGAGTTCCCCCAGCTTGCAATGCAACCGCGCCCTATCATTAGGGGGGGGGCGAGGCCACAGACTTGATTCTGTTGTAAGTTAACATAACACTCCTTATTGGACCCAATAAATGCGGTGGTTGGTGGAACGCCGAGAGCGAAACTTTTTGGATCCAATACAAGGGCTCCTCTGGCGGTTCGTCGGCACCTCGCGCCCCCCCCCAGCCTCCGACAATCCGAGCGCGTGGGCACGCTCGAAGCGGTGACGACCACGGCGCATGTGCAGCCTCCGCGATCGCTCTAGGTCAGCCGACAAGAAGAGCGAGCCAAGCTGCCTTCGGCACTCGCTGGAGCTCGGCTCGCGCGGAACTGACGCGAGAGAGAACCCCGAGGGAGTTCCGGGTGCCCGGACACGCTCGCTTCTTCCCCACCGACCACTCCCCTCCGCGTCCCAAGCCCAAAGCCGGCAGCCATCGATCGCCTGAAGTCCGAAGCCTGGCAGTCCTTCCAGACTCGCAGGACTGCCCAAGCCCTGAGATGTTAGAATCCCCCCTAGCGCATGCTCCGCACCCTCGACCGGTACGTAATGAGAGAGGCCCTGCCCATGGTCTTTCTCGTGCTTCTCGTCCTAACCTTCGTTCTCCTGATTCCGCCGTTGATGCAGGTTGCCCAGAACCTGCTGGCCAAGGGTGTCGACGCCTGGACCGTGGCCGAGCTGCTCGTCATGCTCATCCCCCAGGGACTCGGCGTGACGATCCCGATGGCCGTCCTGGTGGGCCTGCTGATGGGGCTGGGACGAATGTCCAGTGACCGGGAGACGGTCGCCCTCCAGGCCTGCGGCGTCAGCATCTACCGCATGCTCCGACCGGTGGCTGCGCTGGGCCTGGTCGCGACCCTGGCCACCGCCTGGGTGGTGCACGTCGCGCTGCCGGAGGCGAACCAGCGCTATCGCAAGATCGTCTATGAGCGGCTCGCCTCACGGGCGGCCGACGAGATCAAACCGCGCGTCTTCTATCAGGGGTTCCCCGGCGTCATCCTCTATATCTGGGACATCGACCAGACCACCAACGAATGGACGAACGTGTTCATGGCCGACAGCCGTGACGCGGACCAGCCGCTCGTCTATCTGGCCGAGGAAGGCCGCGTCATCCTGGACCAGGAGCGACGGCTGGTCGATATCGTGCTCAACCGGGCCACGGGGCACAGCGTGTCCCAGGATGACCCGACCGTGTACGACGTCAGCTACAACGAAGAGCTCGTCCTCAAGCTCGATCCAGAGACCATCTTCCCGGCCGGCGGGCCCGACATCGGCTATCGCGAGATGACGATGGCGCAGCTGCAGGCCGAGGTGGACAAGCTCGTCGAACAGGGGGTGTCGGCCCACAACCCCATCATGGAGATCCACCAGAAGTTCTCGCTGCCGGTGGCCTGTCTGGTGTTCGGCCTGCTGGCGCTCGGACTCGGGGTCACCAGCCGCAAGGACGGCAAGCTGGCCAGCTTCGCGATCGGCATCGGTGTCATCTTCGCCTACTACATCCTCATGTATGGTGCCCGCGCCATGGCGAAGGGGGCGCTGGTGTCGCCCCATTTAGCCATGTGGGTCCCCGACATCGTGCTGGGGTTCGCGGGAGTCGGGCTGCTGGTCTGGCGATCGCATTCCGCCGAGCGCCGCATCAGCCTGGTTCCCAGGCTGTTCAAGGGGACGCCGAGCGAACCTGACTCGGATCCCGACGAGCCCGCGTCAGCCCATGATGGGGCCGCGGCGTGGCCACCGGCAACGTCACCGACAGGCGCGCCACGGAGCGGCATGGCCGCGAGCTGGTCGCCGGGGGGCGTGCTGAGCCTGCTCGATCGCTACGTCGGCCGGCAGTATCTGAAGATCGTGGCCCTCTCGTTCGTGGGCTTGCTGGGCATCTTCTATATTTCGACCTTCATCGACCTGTCGGACAAGCTCTTCAAGGGCGAGACCACGCTGACGCAGCTGGGCGAGTATTTCTACTACGCCACGCCGCAGTTCATGTACTTCGTCCTGCCTATCTCGGCGTTGGTCGCCACGCTCATCACCATCGGCGTGCTGACCAAGAGCAGCGAGCTCACGGTAATGAAGGCGTGCGGCATCAGCCTCTACCGGGCGGCCCTGCCGTTGATCCTGTTTTCCTTGACCTGGAGCAGCGTGCTCTTCGCGATGGAAGAGAGCTTCCTGGCCGACGCCAACCGGCGCGCCGAAGCCTTGCTACACGTCATTCGGGGCGGCTCGCCCCAGACCTTCGACGTGCTGAACAGAAAGTGGGTGGTCAGCCCTGATGGCGACATCTACAACTACGTGCACTTCGATCCCAGCGTCGAGGAGCTGCATTCGGTCACCGTCTACGATTTCGCTGACGACCGGTGGCGGCTCGAGGGCAGGAGCTTCGCGGTAAAGGCGGACTATCGCGACGGGTGGGAAGCCAGCGAGCTCTGGACCCGAGCGTTCGACGGCGATGGAGACAGCGCGCAGGCGGGTGCGTTCGACCGCTCCGACACCGGCACACTTGGCATCGAGCCGCCAGCCTACTTCTCCACCGAGCAGCCAGACGCACAGCGGATGAGCTACAAGGAGTTGGGCAGCTACATCGGGGCGCTGGAGGCGAGCGGCGTCGACGTGGTGAAGCTGAAGGTCGACCTCGAACGCAAGCTCTCCTTCCCCTTCGTCACCCTGATTCTGACCCTCATTGCGGTGCCGTTCGCGGTGACGACCGGCCGACACGGCGCGCTCTACGGCGTCGGGATCGGGATTACGCTGGCTATCAGCTACTGGGTCGTGATCAGCGTGTTTGCCGCCATCGGCAGCGCCGGCCTGCTCACTCCCCTGCTTGCCGCCTGGGCGCCCAACGTCCTGTTCGGCGGTTCGGCCATCTATCTACTGCTCACGGTTCCGACGTAAGCGCGCCGGCTCCTTCCACCCGTCCGGCCCGGCTCCAGGTTCAGGACCAGGTCCAGATCCGAACCCGGCAGGCTTCAGCCTCGGGCCGCTCCAGCCGTTGGCTGGACGAACTCGCCCATCCAGTGGCCCAAGGAATGTCGGCGGTCTTGGCTCTGGAACCATGTCGACGCCAATAATAGGTCAAACGCCATAATTCTGTCAAGTCCAAAGAAAGGCCCGGCACGCGTGGCGCACCGGGCTCTGTCTGCCATCGGCACCGGCTTCTACCTACAGCCCAGCCGCGTCTTTGAGCGCGTCAGCCTTGTCGGTGCGCTCCCAGCTGATCTCCGGCTCGCTTCGTCCGAAATGCCCGAACGCGGCGGTTTGACGATAGATGGGCCGGCGCAGGTCCAGCGCCTCGATAATGCCCTTGGGCGTGAGCTGGAAATGCTCCCGCACGAGCTCGCTGATCCGTCCTTCATCCAGCTTTGCGGTACCGAAGGTCTCGATCAGCACCGACACCGGATCGGCCACGCCGATGGCGTAGGCCAGCTGCACCTGCACCCGGTCGGCGAGGCCGGCGGCCACGCAGTTCTTCGCCACGTAGCGCGCCATGTACGTCGCCGAGCGGTCCACCTTCGTGGGGTCCTTGCCGGAGAAGGCGCCGCCGCCATGCGGCGCATAACCGCCGTAGGTATCGACGATGATCTTCCGCCCGGTCAACCCGGCGTCCCCGTGCGGCCCGCCGGTCACGAACCGGCCCGTCGGGTTTACGTAGATGTGGGTCTTCTCGTCAAGGAGGTGCTCGGGCACGATCCGGTTGATGACGTGCGTGAGCACGTCCTCACGGATCCGCTCCGTGCTCACGTGATCACTGTGCTGGCTGGACACGACGACCGCGTCGACGCGCTTGGGGGTATCCCCTTCGTACTCCACGGTCACCTGCGACTTGCCGTCCGGTCGCAGATAGTCGATGACGCCGTCACGGCGAGCGCGCGACAAGCCTCGACACAGTTCGTGGGCCAGCGAGATCGGCAACGGCATCAATGTCTCGGTCTCGCGGCAGGCATAGCCGAACATCAGCCCCTGGTCTCCGGCGCCGCCCGGGTCGACGCCCATGGCGATGTCGGGTGACTGACCGTGAATTGATGACAGGACGGCGCACGTGTCGGCATCGAAGCCGTACTTGGCGCGGTCATAGCCAACCTCGCGGATGGTCTCGCGGACCACGTCGGTGAAGTCGGTCGTGCCGGTGGTCGTGATCTCGCCCGCGATGACGACCAACCCGGTCGTCAGCAGGGTCTCGCAGGCCACGCGACCCTTCGGGTCCTGGGCCAGTACGGTGTCCACGATACTATCTGACACCTGGTCGGCGATCTTGTCCGGATGACCTTCGGTGACCGACTCCGAAGTGAAGAGGTAGTTCCCGGTCCGGCGCATTGGTAGCTCCTTGCGAAGTGTCGGGTGCGTTTGGCCAGTGGATGCGGCTCCACAAGCCGACGCCCCCTGGGGTCTCCCTTAGCGAACAGGGATCCAGTAACGATAACAAAGCGTCATTCGCAGGGTCAACGTCGGGCGCTCCGTTGCCCCGCCCGAAGACCGCTCTTAGGGGGCTGGCCGGCCGCGAGTCCGCCCCGGCCGGTCGGCTGCCCTCACGGCCAACCCGGGCCGCTCTTACGATGCCCCAGGCGGGCGACTCGGCCGCGGTCATGACCGGGGATGGAACTCGTCGTACACCGCCTTGAGGCGTGCCTCCAGGATGTGGGTGTAGATCTGGGTGGTGGAGAGATCGGCATGACCGAGCAGGGTCTGAATCACCCGCAGGTCGGCGCCGCGCTCGAGCAGGTGCGTCGCGAACGAATGGCGCAGCACGTGCGGACTCAGGTCTCGTGACAGACCTGCCTGCGCGCCATATTTCTTGATGATCTTCCAGAACCCGACCCGGGTCAGTTCGCCGCCCCCGCGGGCGTTTGGGAACAGATGACTCGCCACTCGCCCCTTGAGCATCGCGTCTCGAGGGCCCGACAGGTACCGGCTGACCCAGTCGGTGGCCGTCCGACCGATCGGCACGACGCGCTCACGCGCCCCCTTTCCCAGGCAGGTCAGATAGCCGCCTTCGAGATGCACGTCCGCAAGGCGCAACCCCACCAGTTCGCTGACCCGCATTCCGGTGGCGTACAGCAGCTCGAGCAGCGCCCGGTCGCGGAGCCCGGCCGGGGTCTCCACGTCCGGTTGCTCCAGCAGCCGGTCGACCTCGTCGAGCGCAAGAAACTTCGGCAACGCCGGCCAGGCACGGGGCGCATGGAGGTCGTCGGCTGGACTCGCGCCGAGTTGGCCGTCACTTACCAGAAAGCGGAAGAAGCTCCGCACGCAGGCCACCACCCGCGCCACCGAGCGCGGTGAAAGTCCGGCCGACATCAGCTGACGCACGAACGCTTCCAGTTCGGGTCGACCGAGCGCGAGCAGCTCGCGTTCTTCTCCATCGGCGAATGCCATCAGTCGCGCGAGGTCTCGCTGATACGCCTCGAGCGTGTGCGGCGACAGCCGACGAGAGACCCGGAGTTCCTCGAGAAACCCGGTCACCGACGGATGTTCGGCGTCTGTGGCACCGTTCATTGCCGGCTCATTTTCGCCGTTGTATACTTTTTTCACGTGTGTTCACCGAGCGGGCGGGCCCTGTCCAGCACCCGTCGCCCCTGCCGAGACGGCGGGTCGTCTGCCCTTCAGATCATCGGGTAATCAGCGGTGACTCCTCACATGTCAGAGCAGATACATCTCAAATCTGGATGGCGCCTGGTTGCGCCCGGACTGGCCCTGGCGATCACGCTCGCCGGCTGCGCCACACGCAGCTCGCCCTCGACCGCTCCCACGATACCAGTGGATCCGGCCGACTTCGAGACCCAGCTCACCGAGTATGTGCAGGTCCAGGAGGCTCTGGCCGCCGACGACTTCGCCGCCACGCGGACTGAGCTGGAGGAATTCGCCCGGGTCACCGACGCCGCCACGCAGGCCCTGGCGCTGGTCGCGCTCGAGGCCGGTGACATCGTGGCGATGCGGGCCGACTTCAAGCCGCTGTCCGAGTCGCTCGTCTCGCAAGAGCTCCCCCAGGGGTTCGCGCGAGCCTACTGCCCGATGTATGACAACGGCTCCTCCTGGATTCAACGGGACGGGCCGGTCCGCAATCCCTACTACGGGGCAGCCATGCTGACCTGCGGCGTGGTCGACGCGGCCGCCGGCGCTCACATGGACCACGGTCCGCAGCACGGGGGCACCGTGTTCATGGCGCCCGACAGCTTCCATCACATCGAAGGCACCTATCCCGAGGCTGGCGTCTTCCGGCTGTATGCGACCGACAACTACCGGGAGCCGGTGGACGTCAGCGGGTGGACCGGCCGGGCCGTGACCCAAGAGGACTACGACGCGGACACGGACGAGTTCATCGAGGTCGCCGCGTTCGATCTGATTCCCAGCCCGGATGGCGCCTACCTCGAAGCACTGATCCCAGACGGCGCGATTCCGGCCGAAGTGGCCGCGAAGGTGTTCTTCGAACCGAACTTCCCCGCCGAGCGGTTTGACTTCATTTTCGCCGAACTGACGGCCGAACTGGCCGCCGACGCCGCGCCAACCAGTGGCGCGGTCACGCTCGACGCCCCTGAGACCATACCGCTCTCGCAACGCATCCTGCCGGACATCCCGGAGCAGGCCGGTGAGATCGCCGCCGAGATCGCGACCCGGGATCAGCAGATCCAGGACATGATCGGGCGCGGCGCCTTTACGGAGATCTTCATTCCGGCGCTACAGGCCAAGGAGCTGGCTTTGGCCCTCCAGCGTAACGAGCAGCCACTCGCCGACACCGACCGTGACCAGGTGCGGATTGCGGTTCGCCACCTCGTCCGCGCCGCCTACCTCCTCGACTGGTATGGCGACCTGGGCAACAAGAACGATGTCGACAGCGCCTACAGTGTGTTCGGCGACGCGGTCGGCACCATCAGCCAAGTGTATGGCCTCCCCGGAGGCCCGTAGAGACGCCGAGGAATCGCGATGCGACGCCACACCGCACCACTCGTCGGAGCCACGCTTCTCCTGGCCCTCGGCGCCATCGGGCAGCAGACCCATGGGCACACGCCGATCGCGTCCAGGTTCACCTACAACGAGCACATCTACCCCATCTTCGAACGGCAGTGTGGGAGCTGCCACGTGGAGGGCGGGATCGCGCCGATGTCTCTGCTGACCTACCAGGAGGCGTACCCCTGGACCCAGTCGATCCGCGAGGAGGTCCTGGGCCTGCGTATGCCACCATGGAAGGCCGAGGACGGCTTCGGCCGGTTCAAGAACGGGCACGTGCTCCCGGCCCACGAGCTCGACATGATCCTCGAGTGGTCGGCGGGCGGCTATCCGCAGGGGCCCCGAGACCAGGTGCCCACCCCGCCGGTGCCGCTGACTAACTGGCAGCTGGGCGCGCCGAGCCTCGAGCTGACCATTCCCGAACCGTTCGCCCTTGGGGCGGACACGAGCGAGGCGGTTCGCTACTTCGTGATGGAGAGCGGGCTGGATGCCGACCAGCTGATCACCGGCGTCGATGTGTTGCCGAGCAGCCGGGCGGTCGTTCGGCATGTCTCGGTCTACGTGGACACCACCGGCGCCGCCCGGACCGCGGCTCAGGCCGACCCAGCGCCCGGATTCGCCGACGGCTTCACCGGGCAACCCGTATCCGTCTGGTGGCCAGGCCAGCAAGTGGTCACCCTCGACGGAGTCGGCTACCCGCTGCCCGCCGGCGCCGACGTCGTCGTCCGCATCCTGTACAAGAAGACCTGGATTACCGAGGGCCAGGAGTTCTCGGATCAGACCCGCCTAGGGCTGCATCTGGCGTCGGGCGTCTTCCCGATCGACTCGGCCGTCCTCGATTCACAGCCCGATGCGGTCGACCGCCAGCTCACGTTCAGCCATCAGGTCGACGAAGACCTTACGTTGCTCGGACTGCTGCCGGAGGTGGACATCGACGCCGCGGAGCTCAAAGTGGAGGGCGTCCGCCCCGACGGTTCGCGCGAACCGCTCCTGCTGATCCGCGAGCCCGACGCCGGGTGGCCGACCCGTTACTGGTTCGACACGCCCCACGTCCTGCCCGCCGGAAGCCAGATCGAGGTTACGGCGACGCTCCGACCGGGCGCCGAGCGACGCGCCGTGTCCTCCCTGTTTGCCAGCGAGGCTCCGGTCCGGCTGCTCCTGGACTTCACGTCGACCTCGGCCGCCAACTGAGTCCGGCCGGCGACGCCCGGAATGTTCCCCTCACAATGGGCCCGCCGCCACGTGCGGGCCTGGACGGCGTGTGGCCTGCTCTGGGTCGTCGCCTGCGGTACCGACCCGGTGCCGCCCCCCAACGTCACGCTCGTTCTGGTCAACGGCCGCATCTGGACCAACGACGCCGCCTCCCCCTGGACCGAAGCGCTCGCCATCGCCGACGGGCGGATCGTCGCCACCGGCGGGAGCGACGCCGTCAGCGCCTTGGCAGGCGACGCGGAGACCATCAACCTCCGACGAGGGCTCGTCCTCCCCGGGTTTATCGACACCCGGACGGATCTGCTCTGGCCCGACCTGCCGGGAGAGGTCATCGACCTGTCGACGGCTCGGTCCCGCCGTCAACTGGTCTCTCGCGTCGCCGCCGCCGCCAATGCCCATGCCCCGGGCGCCTGGCTGGTCGGACGCGACTGGGACCAACGTCTCTGGGGGGATATCCCCCCCCACCGAGACTGGATCGACCAGGAGACGGCTGACCATCCTGCATGGTTGGCGCAACGCGACGGAGAGCTGGGCTTGGCCAACAGCCTTGCCCTGGACCGCGCCGGCATCACGGTGGAGACACCTGGCGCGCGCCTCGGTCCGGTCGGCCGCGAGCTGAGCGGCCTGCTCGAGGGCGCCGCCCTCCGTCAGCTGGAAGCCAGCCTCCCCACGCCCTCTGACGCCGCTCGCAACCGGAACCTCGATGCGGCATTGGCCCGCGCCGCCGAGCAAGGCGTCACCTCGGTGCACCACCTTGGCCGATGGGATGACCTAGACGTGCTCGGGCGCGCCCATGATGAGGGCGGCTTGACGACCCGAGTCTACGCGGCCGTACCGCTGGCGGACTGGCTCCAACTCGACCGCGCCATCGCCCTGGGTCGGTTCGGTGGCAGCGGCGCCAGAGGTGACGACCGCCTCAGAGTGGGCGCCGTGCATGCCGACCTCGACGGCTCCCTCGCCGCTCAATCGGCCGCGTTCCATACCCCGTATCGCAACGTCCAAGGGCACAACGGCGCGCTGCGCGAGTCGACCTCGGGCTCCCTCGCCGACCAGCTGGCCGGTGCCGACCAGGCCGGCCTGCAGATCCTGCTTCTGGCGACTGGCGACCGCGCCGTCTCAACCGCGCTCGATCTGCACGCCGCGCTGCCCGAGAGGCTCCGTCGCACCCGTCGTTTCAGAGTCGACGGAGCGCACCATATTCTCCCCGACGACCTGGTCCGATTCGCCCTGGACGGAGTGCTGGTGGGAGCCCGACCATTCGCCGCGCTTCATGAAGGCCGATGGGTCGACCGCGAGCTCGGCCCCGAACGCGCTCGCAGCAGCTTTCCGTTTCAAGCCCTACGAAACGCCGGAGCCCGCGTGAGCTTCGGCAGCGGTCGACTCGACAACGCCTCGCCCCTCGACGGCATCTACGCCGCCGTGACCCGTCGCACGCTGGACGGCCTGCATCCACTGGGATGGGTCCCGGAGGAACGGCTTTCGGTGGAGGACGCGATCGACGCCTATACCGGCGCCGCCGCCTATGCGGGTTTCTCCGATGAGGTAGCGGGGCGACTCACGGTAGGGCGCTACGCCGACCTCATCCTCGTCGACCGTGATTTGCTGAGCGTGGACGCCATCGACATTCCGCTGGTCAAGGTCATCATGACGATCGTCGGCGGCGAGATCGTGTTCGACGCGCGACCGTCCTATCTGCTGGGCGACATCAACTAGTGTCCTGTAGCCGTGGTTCGGCGTTAAATCCCGGTGCGCGGCGCCCGGCTAGCCAGGCGCGAGGAGGGAGCACATTGGGCACTTGTGACCGACGAGCAACGCCGCCAGTCGGGATGCCCCGCCCAGGAATTGGCGACGAACCACGGTGACTGGGCGCTAGTCGAGACGTCCATCCACGCGCATCAACTCCGCGTTCAGTAGCGCCGCGCCGGCCGCGCCCCGGACGGTGTTGTGCCCCATCGCCACGAACTTGTGGCCCAGGACCGCGCAGGTCCGGAGCCGGCCCACCGACACCGTCATACCCCGGTCCCGATCGGCATCCAGCCGAGGCTGCGGACGGTCCTCCTCGGTGAGATAGACGACCGGTCGGGGCGGCGCGCTGGGCAACGCTTCCTCCTGCGGACGCCCGATGAACTCGCTCCAGGCGCCGATCAGCGCGTCTGGGTCAACCGACTGGCCAAGCTCCACGCTCACGAGCTCGGTGTGCCCATTGATCACTGGCACCCGCGTCGTAGTCGCGCTGACCACCACCGGATGCAGGGTGATGCCGTCACCGCCAAGCTCGCCGAGAATCTTCTGCGTTTCGGTCTCCATCTTCGGCTCTTCGCCCCGGATGAGCGGCATGATGTTCCCGAGTATGTCGAGCGATGCGACGCCCGGATAGCCCCCACCGGAGACGGCCTGCTGGGTCGACACGATCACACGCTGGAGGTCGAATGCGCGTAGCGGCGCCAGCGCGAGCGCCAGCACCACCGTCGAACAGTTCGGGTTGGTGACGATCCGCCCCGACCAGCCCCGCTCCGCCTGTTGCCGATCCAGCAGGGCCAGGTGCTCGGCGTTGATCTCCGGGATCATCAGCGGAACGACCGGATCCATCCGGTTATTCCTGGCATTGCTGACGACGATGTGCCCCGCCTCGGCATAGGCGATCTCCACCTCCCCCGCCACCGACGAATCGAGCCCGGAGAACAGCAGCCGCGGCGCATTGCCCGGCACGACCCGTTCGACCGTCATGTCGGCGACCGCTTCGGGACGGGCCACAGTTAGCCGCCAGGGCGTCGCGTCTCGATAGGCCTTCCCCGCGGACCGTTCGCTCGCCCCGATCCAGCTGACCTCGAACCAGGGATGGTCCGCCAGCTCAGCGATGAATTCCTGCCCCACCGTGCCAGTGGCCCCAAGTATCCCGACCTCGATCTTCGCGCTCATCGTCCGTTCCTTCTCTCAGGTTCTCGTTCTTCTGGCCGACCACCGGCTACGCCGTCGCGGCATCGGTGCCATCGGCTGGGAAGAACTCGGCGTGCACCGACCGGGTCGCCTCCTCCAATCGCTCTGCCGAGATCACACAGGCCACCTTCATTTCCGACGAGCTGATGCAGTCGATGTTGATCCCCTGTCTGGCGAGCACCGAGAACATGCGGGCCGCCAACCCTGGCGTCGAAGCCAGCCGCGACCCGACGATCGAGATCTTCGCCACGTCGTCCTCCACGACGCAGCCGCTCGTCACCTTGTCGGCCTCCCACCGCCCCACGAGCTCCCGCGCGCCATCCAGGAACTCTTTGTCGAGAATGAGGGTGATTCGTCCCTGATGCGCCGAGCTGGCGCTCTGGATGATCAACCGGATGTTGATCCCGGCCGCCGCCAGGTCCTGAAACACCCGGGCGGCCAGGCCGGGCTCGTCCGGCACGTCCAACATCGTCACCTTCGCGATCTTCGCGTCACTGGTCACGCTGACGACTTCGGCTCGTTCCATGATCTCCCCGCCTCCTCGAATCCACGTGCCCTCCCGGAGGTGAAAACTGCTCCTCACGTGGATGGGCACGTCGTACTCCATGCACACTTCGGCTGCTCGCGGGTGCAGGACCTTGGCGCCGCTCGAAGCCATCTCGATCGCCTCTTCGTAGCTGATGGCCGGCCAGAGCCGCGCGCCGGGCACTCGCGATGGGTCCGCCGAGAACACGCCGTCCACGTCGGTGCAAATCTCACACGCTTCGGCCCCCAGCGCCGCCGCCAGAGCGGCGCCGGTGATGTCGCTGCCACCACGACCCAACGTCGTGATGTCGTTGGTCTCGTTGATCCCTTGAAAACCAGTCACGATGACGACGCGTCCAGCATCCAGCTCCTCGTGGATCCGCCCCGTGTCAATGCTCCGGATCCGGGCGACATTGAACACGCCGTCGGTCCGGATCCCGCACTGCAGCGCCGTCAGCGACACCGCGGGAATGCCCCGCGACTGTAGCGCCAGACCAAGCAGCGACACGGTGACCTGTTCGCCGGTCGACAGCAAAAGGTCCATTTCTCGGCCTTCCGGCCGCTCGGACACCTGGTGGGCCAAACTGACCAGTTCGTCGGTCGTGCTGCCCATCGCTGACAGCACGACGACGAGACGCGGCGTCTGTGTCAGATTCAGTTCGATCCGGTCGGCGATTGCCAGAATCCGTTCGGCCGTCGCCACCGACGTTCCCCCGTACTTCTGGACCACCACTGGTGGCCGCTGCCCGTCCTCGCTCATACCCCCCTCATCCGTTTCCAGGCGCCATCTGCGGTCCGATCTGCGTCGAAAGCTGGTGTAGGAACAGCCCGACGTCGGTCACGACGCCGGCCGTCTGCGACGACCCGCGATCGGCCAGCTTCGTGACCACCGCCGGATTGATGTCGACGCAGACGACGCGGACCCACGCTGGCAACATGTTGCCCACCCCGATGCTGTGCAGCATCGAGGAGAGCATCAGCACCAATCGCGCGCCCTCGAGCTGCTCGGCATAGCGCTCCTGCGCCTCGCTCAGGTCCATGATCGTGTCGGGCAACGGCCCATCGTCCCGGATGCTGCCGGCCAATACGAATGGCACGTCACGGCGGATCACTTCGTACATCAGGCCGCTCCGGAGCAGGCCGTCGGACACGGCTGACCTGAGCCCACCCACTCGACGGATGGCGTTGATGGCCCGCATGTGATGCTTGTGGCCCTCATCCACCGCGACCCCCCGATCGAGGTCGACCCCGAGCGACGTGCCGTAGAAGGCATGTTCGACGTCATGCACCGCCAAGGCGTTCCCCGCCAGCAGAGCATCGATCCAGCCATACCGGACCAGGCGGCTGAGATACTCGCTCCCGCCGCTGTGGACGACCACCGGACCGGCTACCACGACGATCCGGCCGCCGTCCGCCTTGACCTCCTGCATCATCCGGACGACGCGCGATACGGTCACCTCCACCCGTCGTTCGGTGGAGACGTCGTTCGTCATGAAGGCGAAACCCAGCCGATCTCGCTCCTGGAACTCGGGCACCACCCGGATGCCGTCCACGCCGCAGACGACCAGATCTCCGGCCTTCACGTCACGGAGCTTCCGACAGGCGGCGCGGCCGCCGCTGATCACGATGACCGCATCCATCCGCTGGCGCGCCACATCGATCCATTCCCCGTCGTGGCGAACCTGCGTGCGCTGGTTCGTGGTCGAGTAGAAGTCGTCGGGGACGAAGCCATCACCGGCCGACTCCAGCCGCGCGTCCCGCTGGGGTCGAGGATGACACCCCAGCGGCATCAACTCCTCCAGCAACTCCCGAAGCGACGCTTCCGATTCGGTCGTGACCTGCAGCTGCAGCCGTGAGAACTCATCGTTGGTACGCCCGATCGCGAAGTCGAGCACGTGGTACTTCGCCCCGCGCTCGATCACCTTGTCGAACACCGACGCCAGGAGGCGCGAGTCGATCAGGTGCCCTTCGGCTTCGACGATCTCGCTGTGTGCCTCACCCATCGCCACCGTCACTGCGCGGCCGCGGGGGCAGACCGGGAGGCCAGGAAGGCCTCGAACTCCTTCAGGGACCGGCCGAGCCGAGTCGGTTCCTGCAGCTGCTCGGCCACCACGTGCGAGGTCTTGTAGCCGTTTCCGGTGATGCAGACGACGATCGACTCGTCGCGAGGGATCACCCCGGCCTCGATCAACTTGATCGTGACCGCGAGGGTGGTGCCGCCGGCCGGCTCGGTGAAGATGCCCTCGGTCCTCGCCAGTAGGCCGATCGCGTCCAGGATTTCCCGGTCGGTCGCCCGGTCGCCGGAACCGCCGCTTGCTCGCACCGTCTCAAGCACTTGGTAGCCGTCGGCCGGGTTTCCGATGGCGATCGACTTGGCGATGGTGTCTGGAAGCACCGGCTCCGGGTGCGTCGCGCCGCTCTCGAGCGCATTGATGACCGGGGCGCACCCGGCGGCCTGGGCCGCGTGAATCCGCGGCAGCGTTCCCTCGGCCAGACCGACTTCGGTTAGCTCGCGGAACGCGCGGCCGATGCGCGGCAGGAGCGTCCCACCGGCGACCGGCGACACCAGGTGCGTGGGGTAGCGCCAGCCCAGCTGTTCGACGATCTCGAACGCGATGGTCTTCGCGCCTTCGGCGTAGTAGCTCCTGAGGTTGATGTTCGCGAAGGCCCAGCCGTAGCGGTCGCCAACCTGGGTACAGAGTCGATTCACGTCGTCATAGGTACCGTCGATGCCCACGACGTGGGGCCCCGACACCGACGACCCCAGGATCTTGCCCGGTTCCAGACTCTGCGGAATGAAGACGTAGCAGTCCAGCCCCAATCGCGCCGCATGGGCGGCCACGCTGTTGCCCAGATTCCCGGTAGACGCGCAGCCGAAGGTGTCGAAACCGAGTTCCACCGCCCGGGTCGCCGCCACGGGCACCACCCGATCCTTGTAGGAGAGCGTCGGATGATTGACCGAGTCGTCTTTGATATACAGCTCGTCCACTCCCAGCGCCCGCCCCAGTCGATGCGCCCGCACGAGCGGCGTGCAACCAGAGTCGAGCCCGGTCAGGGGCTCGCCCTCAATAGGCAGTAGCTCTCGATAGCGCCAAAGGTTGTTTGGTCGGGTCGCGATCCCTTCGCGCGTCATCTCCCGCCGGACCACGTCGTAGTCATAGACCGCTTCGAGCGGTCCCAGACACTGGTCACAGACATAGAGCGCCGTCGGGGCGAACGCCGTCTTGCACATCGCGCACTGCAATCCCCTCAACGCACTCATACCCCATCCTCCCCTTCAGTGACGACCGGCAGCCAGACGGGCGGCTGCACGTGAAAGTCGAACCGCTCGATCTCGGCGAGCGCGGTCCGCACCGCCTCCGACCCGCAGGACTCGAGGGTCATGACGAACGGAAGCTCCGTCTTCGACCACCCGGGCTCTTGCAGAACCGCATCCACATTGACACTGTGCCGCGAGAACACCTCGGCCAGGGCGGCGATGATGCCCGGTCGATCCGCGATCGTGAAGCGGAGGTAGTGCGGCGCCTCGAACGCCTGCGTCACGTGCGCTCTGTCCTGCCCGTCAGGAAACAGATCCGCCGGAGCGCCCCCGGCGCCCCGCGCCAGGGCCACCAGATCCGACACGACCGCGACCGCGGTGGGGTCGCCGCCCGCGCCATAGCCAGAGAAGGCGGTCTCTCCGCCGTACTGGCCCTCCACGACCACGATGTTCTGGCTGCCGGCGACCCGAGCCAGTGCCGAGGTCCCCGGCACAAGGGCCGGTCGCACCGAGGCACGAACGCCGCCGTCGTAGAGCACCTCCGCCTGGGCCACCTGACGGATGACACACCCGAGCCGCTTCGCGTAGACGAAGTCGATCGCCTCGACGGCCGTGATCGAGGCCAGCGGGATGTCGTCGGCCGTGACGACTTGCTCGAGCCCGACCGCCAGCAGGATCGCCAGTTTGGCCTGCGCGTCGAACCCCTCGACGTCGGCGGTCGGATCCGCCTCGGCGAAGCCGAGCCGCTGCGCCTCGGCCAACGCATCCCCAAACGAGACGCCCTCGGCCTCCATACTGGTCAGGATGTAGTTGCAGGTGCCGTTCAGGATCCCGCGCACGCGGGTCAACCGGTCTCCTGACACGCCGTCCAGCATCCCGCGCACGATTGGGATACCCCCGGCGACGGCCGCCTCGAACAGCAGCGCCGTACGATGGCTGCGCGCCTGTCTCATCAGTTCGGGCCCGGCCTGGGCGATGACCTGCTTGTTGGCCGTGACTACCGGTATCCCGGCCGACAGCGCCCGGGCGATCCACTCCTCGGCCGGCGAAGCACCGCCGATCAGCTCGACAACGACGTCGACGTCGGCGGCCAGCAGGTCATCGAACGACTCGGTCCAGACGACGTCCGGGCCGACCCAGTCGACCCGCTTCGACGCGACGTTCCGATTGCACACGTGGGTCAACGCGAGATCGGAATGGACCCCACTGGTCAGGATGCGGGCCACCGACTGACCCACCGTGCCGAAACCGGCAATCGCCACCCGACATGGCCGGGACGGCGCAGACTCGCTCATCATGACGTTAACTCGAACCGTCGTCGGCGCCGCCCAGTACGAGGCAGGCGCCGCGGTCAGGAAAAAAAGAAGGCCATCACCCAGGTGCGGATGATGGCCTCGTCTCCTCTGCCGATAGCGTTCAGCTACATCATCCGCCCTGCCCGCGCGCCGTGGTGGCCGTCATCGTCGGACCAGGCAAGCGAATCGGCAGGATCGGGGTCATCACAGTGTTCGGTGCGGGGGCGGCTCGACCGCTCAAACCCTTATTCTATACACTGATAGCGACATCTAAGTCAATCAAACCAGGGTCCGGTTGACACCTGCCGACCCCAGGGGTAGTATCCGCGGCATTCTTCACGGACAGGCCCGCATGCCCACCCGCTCCAAGTGGCAATCGCTCCCCACCGAAGCCATCAACCAGAACACGCTGTCGATGGACCAGGCGTCCACCGAGGAGATCATCGATCTGATGCTGCAGGAGGACCGCAAGACCATCACCGCGGTCCAGCGTGAGAAGCAGCGGATCGCGATCGGAGCCGAGCTGATCACCCAGGCGTTTCGACGGGGCGGTCGACTCGTCTTCGTCGGCGCTGGAACGAGCGGCCGCCTCGGCGTGCTCGAAGCCGCCGAGATGCTTCCCACCTTCGGCACGCCGCCGCGCCTCGTCCAGGCAATCATGGCGGGCGGTCGCGAGGCCTTCTTCACGCCCCGCGAGGGAGTCGAGGACAACTTCGAGGAGGGCGGACGCGCTATCAGCCGGCTCCGGCTGACCAATCGAGACGTCCTGATCGGTGTCTCAGCCAGCGGGATGACTCAATTCGTTCGGGGGGCGCTGACCCGGGCCCGTCGGACGGGCGTGAAGATCATTTTCGTGACCTGCTGGCCGGGGACCGAGTTGCAGACTTTCGTCGACGTGATCATCGCGCCGGCCGTCGGCCCGGAAGTCATCGCCGGGTCGACCCGGCTGAAGGCTGGCAGCGCGACCAAGATGGTGCTAAACATGCTGACTACCATCTCGATGGTGCAGATTGGCAAGACGTACGGCAATCTGATGGTCGATGTGCAGACCGGGTCGGAGCAACGACGCGACCGGGCTCGCGGCATCATCACCATGGTGACCGGGCTGGACTACGACGCCGCTGGCGCGCTGCTGAAACGTGCGCGGTGGAACGTCAAGGCGGCGATCGTGATGGAACGTACCGGCGACACCTACGCGAAGGCGATCGGACGACTCAAGCGGGCGAACGACTCGGTGCGCGATGCCATCGGTGAAGACGTCGGGCCTCGCCTCCAAGAGCGCCTCCACCGCACATAGCGGTCCACGGTACAGCACATGACGTGGGGCACGCGGCGCACGGCACTCGGCGTCCTCGTCGTGGCGCTCGCCGCAGCGGCCCCGGCGGTCGCCGCCGAGCGTGGCCTCTGGGTCGACCGGGCGAGTTGGCAGGACCCGCCTACCGCCAACCGACTGATCGACGACGCTGCGACGGCCGGCTTCACGCTGCTCCTGCTGGAACTGCCGTTGGGTGAGACCCACGGTCGCCTGACTGGACGAGGCGATCCGCTGCCCGCCTTCGTCGCCTCTGCCCACGCCCGAGGTCTCCAGGTCCATGCCTGGATCCAGGCGAGCCGGATCCTGGTCTCGGGCGCCCTCCCGGCATCCGGCGATCACCCGGTGCGCGCGCACCCGGAGTGGGTCATGATCCCCAGGGCCCTCGCCACCGAGCTTGCCAGACTCGATCCGCACAATCCCACCTATCTGGGCACACTCGACCGCTGGGCGCGCGAGCACCGCGACGAAATGGACGGACTCTACCTGTCCCCCCTCGTCCCAGACGCGGCGGCGTTTCTTGCCGACCGTCTCGGCGCACTGCTACAGCGTGTCCCGTTCGATGGCGTCCAGATCGACTCGGCCCACCTACCGAGCAGCGATTTCGACTACGGCCCTGTAGCGGTACGACAATTCCGCGAGGAAGTGGCGGGAGCACTGCCTCCACTCGAGCGCCAGCAGCTCGACGCCCGAGCCGCGATCGACCCGCGCATCTACCCGGACGCCTTCCCGCAACAATGGAGTCGATTCCGCCGCTCGCGCGTCACGGCGCTGGTCGCTCGACTCGGCGCCAGCGCCCGGCAATCGCGAGCAGCCATCCAGGTCAGCGTGGTCGTTGCGGCCGATCCCGACGAGGCACTCGGGCGCCACCAGCAGGACTGGCGCACCTGGGTGGAGGTTGGATTCGTCGACGCGATCTGCCTGACTCCCGGCACCGAATCGCAGGAAGAGTTCCAGCAACGTGTGGTCGCCGCCTCGACCATGGTCGGAAGCACCGCGCTCTGGGCCGGAGTGGCCGCCCACCTGCTCTCGCCTGGCGACACCTTTGAGCGGATACGCACCGCCCGACGACTCGGAATCGACGGCCTGGTGGTATGGTCCTACGACGCCGTGGTGGACTCGACCCGGTACCCCGAGGGGCACCTCCGGCAGATCGGCCTCGCCCTGTCGACCGGCGTCCGACCCTAGGCATGGGCGGACCGGACCTCCTCGTCCTTGCGCTGTACCTCGCCGCCACCCTGTGGCTGGGACTCCGCTTCGCCGGTCCACAACGCACCGTCGACGACTATCTCAGGAGTGGCCGGCGAGCCCCCTGGTGGATGCTGGCCGTGTCCATCGTCGCCACCGAGACCAGCACGGTCACCGTCGTCAGCATTCCTGGCTTCGCCTTCGGCACCGACCTCACGTTCCTGCAGCTGGTCATCGGCTATCTCGTAGGGCGTGTGTCCATCACCATCGTCCTGCTCCCCCGTTACTTCACCGGCGACTACCTGACGGCCTACCAGGTACTGACCGAGCGTTTTGATGGCGGCGTCGGGCGGCTTGCCGCCGGAGTCTTTCTGATCACGAGGAACCTCGCGGACGGGTTCAGGTTGCTCGGCGCAGGCCTCGTGCTGGGGGCTGTTCTGGTTACCCTCCCGGGAGCCGCCGCCCTGGCGTCCCGGGTCGCTCCCGACAGCGCCCCCTCCACCACCCTCCTGGTCGCCGGCGTGGTGCTGCTCAGCGGCACGACCGTCGTCTATACCTTGCTGGGCGGCATGCGCGCCGTACTCTGGACCGACCTGCTCCAACTCAGCGTCTATGTGGGCGGCTCGCTCATCGCCGGCCTGCTCCTGCTCGATCTGATTCCCGGGGGCGTGTCCGAGATAGGTCGAGTGGCGGGCGACGCCGGTCGCCTGCGTCTGTTCGACCTCTCCTGGTCGCTCGACCGCAGCTACACGCTCTGGTCGGGCATCATCGGCGGCGCCTTCCTGACCCTGGCCACCCACGGCACCGACCAGCTCCTGGTCCAGCGCTACCTTTGCACCCGCTCGGCCAACGCCGCCGCGCGGGCCCTCCTCTGGAGCGGCGTGCTCGTGCTGCTCCAGTTCACCCTGTTCCTCCTAATCGGGGTGATGATGTACGTCTACTACACGGCGCATGCCCCGGAGGCGCTCTCGGCCCTCGCCGCCGGAGGGACCGTCCCGCCAGACCGCGTCTTCCCGCACTTCATCGTCACCGAGCTCCCCGCTGGGGTCCGCGGCATCATGGTGGCCGCGATTCTGGCCGCGGCGATGTCCACGCTGTCGTCGTCGCTGAGCGCATCGGCCTCGACCACACTTGCCGACTTCTACCTCCCTTCACAGCGACACCCCCGCCCGGCCGCCCACACCCTCCGGGTAGCCCGGTGGTCGACCCTGGCGTGGGGCATGGTCCAGCTCACCGTGGCGCTGGCCGCCATCCGTCTCTCAGACCGGATCGTGGACGAGGTGCTGGGCATCTCGTCCTTCACCGGCGGTCTCGTGCTAGGACTGTTCCTGCTCGGGATAGCGGGATATCGTCGGCACACGACGGCGTACGCCGGCGTCCTTGCCGGGCTCATCGTCATGCTGGGCGTCCGCCTGCTAACAGCGGTCTCCTGGCAGTGGTATGTCCTCATCGGCACAACCGCGACCATCCTCGCAGGAAGTGCCGTCGACAGAATCACACCATCCGAGAACACCGATGCCGAGTGACCGCTTCCATGAGATCGCGTCCATCCTCGACGAGGCGATCGACACTCGGGTCTCGCCAGCAGCGACCATTGAGGTCGGCCGGGTCGATGGAACCGCGTGGCGCCATGCCGCCGGCCGCCTCACCTATGCCGACGACTCCCCGCCCGCCACGCTGGACACGGTGTTCGATCTCGCCTCCCTCACCAAGGTCATCGCGACCACCTCGCTGACGATGCGAGCCGTGGAGAGGGGACGTCTCGAACTCTCGGCGCCAGTGTCGAACTACCTCCCCAACTGGCGCGGACCGGAACGCGCGTCGGTGACCATCAGCGACCTGCTCGAGCACGCCAGCGGGCTGACGGCCCATCTCCCCTTCTTCCGAGACCATCAGGGACGCATCGAGTTCGAAGCGGCCATCTGCACGCTCCCACTCGAGTACGCGCCCCGCTCGCAATCGATCTACAGCGATCTCGGCTTCATCCTGCTGGGTTTCATTCTGAGTGACATCGCCAAGACGCCACTCGATGACCTGTGGAGGGAACTCTCCGACGAACTCACGCTGGGTGACCTCCGCTACCGGCCGCCGCGGAGCTGGCGCCCACGCGTCGCCCCGACCGAGGTCGACCCCTGGCGCGGGCGCCTCATCCAGGGGGAGGTCCACGACGAGAACGGCTGGGCCCTCGGCGGCGTAGCCGGGCACACTGGACTGTTTGGCACGGCCGCCGCCGTTGGTCGCTTCGCTCGCGCGGTCTTGACCACGATTGACCACCCGACGCCGCTCGGCGCTCCGGACATCTCGCGCCGCTTCCGGACGAAGAGCACCGTCTCGCGCAGCTCCCGCGCGCTGGGGTGGGACACGATGCTTCCTACCTCCTCGTGCGGCCAACAGCTGTCTCGGGCGGCGATCGGGCACACCGGATTCACGGGAACCTCCCTGTGGATCGATCCGGAGAAGAACTTCTATGTTGTGCTCTTGACCAACCGGGTCTACCCCACCCGCGCCAACGAGGCCGTACTGGACCTTCGCCCGACCATCCACAACCGGGTCTCTGAACTGCTCGGATCGGAGCACTGACAGAGCCGATGGCCCTGACCGCCCTCGACTGGTCGCTCCTGGTCGCATTCCTGGTCTTCCCGTTGCTGATCGCCGCCCGGTCAGCGGGCCGCGCCGGACAAAGCCTCGGGCAGTACTTCCTTGCGGGCCGGGAGCTTCCCTGGTGGCTGGCTGGCACCTCAATGGTGGCCACGACCTTCGCCGCCGACACCCCGCTGGCCGTGACCGGCATCGTGGCCGCCGACGGCGTCGCGGGGAACTGGATCTGGTGGAGCGCCGCGCTCGGCAGCATGCTCAGCGTCCTGTTCTTCGCCCGCCTCTGGCGCCGCGCCGGCATCCCAACTGACGTCGCCTTCGTCGAGATCAGATATTCGGGGCGGCGCGCCGCGGTCCTGCGCGCGGTGAGGGCGCTCTATCTCGGCCTCCCGGTCAACTGCATGATCATCGGCTGGGTCAATCTGGCCATGGCCAAGATCCTGGACGTCACCCTTGGCTGGGACCGCCTGACCGCGGTCCTGGCCGGCCTCGCCCTGACCGGCGTCTACGTCTCGCTGTCGGGCCTGCGCGGGGTCGTGCTGACGGATCTCATCCAGTTCGGCTTCGCCATGCTCGGCGCCGTCGCGATCGCCGCCTTTGCCCTGGCCGACCCGGCCGTCGGCGGCCTCGAGGGCCTCCGGACGAGGCTTCCGGAGGAAACGCTCCAGTTCCTCCCCACGCTCGACCAGGGCGTCGGTGACACGGTGGCGCTGTCGCTTGCCGCGTTCCTCGCCTACCTCGGCGTCCAGTGGTGGGCCAGCTGGTATCCCGGGCAGGAGCCCGGTGGCGGAGGCTATCTGGCCCAGCGCATGATGGCGGCCCGAGATGAGCGTCACTCGGTCCTCGCCACCTTGTGGTTCACCGTGGCCCACTACTGTCTGCGCCCCTGGCCCTGGATCCTCGCCGCGCTCGCCACCCTCCTGCTCTATCCCGATCTGGCGGACCCGGAATCCGGGTATGCGCTCCTCATTCGCGACCATCTCCCGACCGGCTGGCGGGGTCTTGTCCTCGGCGGGTTCGTGGCGGCATTCATGTCGACTATGTCCACGCAGCTCAACTGGGGCACGTCGTATCTGGTCCACGACGTCTACGCGCGGTTCTTGCGTCCCGACGCCGATGAGCGCCACTACGTCCTGGTCGGCCGCCTGACCACGCTGCTGGTAATGGTCCTCAGCGCAGCGGTCACGCTCTATCTCGAGAGCGTGCGCCAGGCCTGGGAGATCGTGCTCGAGGCCGGCGCCGGGATCGGCCTGGTCCTCATTCTGCGGTGGTACTGGTGGCGCGTGAACGCCTGGTCCGAGATCGCCGCCATGCTGGCGCCCCTGCTCGGTGTCCTGTATCTCCGCCTGACCGGTGGTGCGGCCTTTCCCGAATCCCTCTTCGTCGTGGTGGCCTGGACGACGGTCTGCTGGCTGGCGGTCACGGCGCTGACGGCACCCGAGACGGACGACACGCTGGAGGTCTTCTACCGGCGGGTGAGACCGCCGGGGCCGGGATGGGGTGCCCTGGCCAGTCGCGTCGGCGCGCCCGCGCCGGGTCCGATGGCCGGGCAGTTGCTGGACTGGGTCTCCGGGGTCGCCATGATCTACGGCGCGCTGTTCGGCGTGGGCGGCCTTCTGTTGCATGCACCGGCGGTCGCCCTGCCGACCCTGGGCGGGAGCCTGCTATGCGGGGTGTGGTTGTATCGCCGGCTGGCGGCCCGCGGCTGGGCCGCCGTCACGGACTAGGGCTTTCTCGGACTGGGGTTCGCCGGTCCGACTACGGTTGGACCGTCACCGCGACCTGGGTCGCGGTGCTGGCCCCGTCGATGGCGCGGAACGCGGTCACCTCGACGCTGAAGGTCCTGGATCCGGGACCGGCCACCATGTAGGTGTGCGGGATCGAGTTCGCGCTCCCAGTCGCCGTCGAGCCGTCGCCAAAGGTCCAGTCATACCGACTGATCGCCGTGGTGGACGGCGAGACGGTCGCCGTGAAGGTCACGGCCGAACCGGACGACGGTGAGCTGGGGCTGAAGCTGAGGTTCACCGAGAACACGCTCGGCGCCACCACCAGGGTGATCTGGGCGTTGCCCGTCACGCCGTCGGTATTGGTCGCCGTTACTGTCACCGTGCGGTTCCCTGCCGCCGTATAGACGTGACTCGTGCTGTTGCCGCTGGTCCGGCTCGACGTTCCGTCGCCGAAGTCCCAGTCGAAGTGCTGGATAGGCACGGTCGTCGTACCGGTGTTGGCGGTGGCCTGGGTCGGACTGGAACTCAGGGTGACGTTGATGGGAACGGCCGGCGTAACCCGCACGACGGCGGAGGCAGTCACCCCTTGGCCCTTCGTGTCCACGACGGTCGCCACGACCTGATAGGTCCCGGCCGCCCCGTAGACGTGGGACACCGACGCGGTTCCGGTCAGGCTCCCGAGCGACGCCACCGGCGAGCCGTCTCCAAAGTCGACCGAGACGGTCGAGATCGGCGCCCCACCCGCAGCGACACTGGTCACGACGCTGAAGGTGGTCGTGCTGCCGGCGGCCGGCGACGCCGTGGTCTGCGTAATCGCGACCGTGGGGGCCGGATTGACCGTCACCGCCACCGTACCCGTGATCGTCCCGCTCACGGTCGCCGTCACGGTCGCGTTGACGCTCGTGGTCAGCGTTGTCGTGGCAACGCCATTGATGTCCGTCGTCACCTGGGTGGTACCCAGCGTGCCTGACGTGGTCGCGAACGACACCGGCACGCCATTCAGCCGATTGCCCGTCCCGTCGGTGACCGACGCGGAGATGTCCACCGTGCCGCCGGTCGCCGGCAACACGGCCGGGTTCGCGCTGACCGCGATCCCCGACGCCGCCGCGCCCCCGATCTGAATCATGATCGGCGTTTCGGTCAGCGCGCTGCCGCTGAAGGCGAGCACCTCGGCCGTGCCCGACTGGGTACCGGCACGAAGGGTGACCTTCGCCTGACCATTGCTGGTCACCGCCTCGGAGGGATCCAGCGTCCCCAGGGTCGACGTAAACGTCACCAGGGTCGCGTTGTGGGCCGGCGTGCCGCTCTGTTCGATCACCGCTGCCGTGATCTCGGCGTTGCCGTTGATCGGCAGGATACTGCGGCTGGACACGACGGTGATCACCGACTAGGTCGGCGCCAGCAGCGGCACTTTCTGGCAGGATCCGAGCAGCATGATGGCAGACGCACCTAGCGCCATCAGCCCTGCCTGCCGAGAAAGGTATGTGTGCCTGCGTGCCACCATCGCGTCTATCATCGATAGTATCGGCATGACTCAACGGCAACAACTGAGGTGGCGGCCAGCGGGCGAACGAGGCTACGCGATGGCCGGCATGCTGGTGGCGATCGCCATCATGGGGGTCACCATGTCGATGGTCATGCCCTCCTGGCGGACCTTCGTCCAGCGCGAGAAGGAGGCGGAGCTGATTTTTCGAGGCGAGCAGTACATGCGCGCCATCGAGCTCTACCAGCGGCAGTTCCCTGGCGCCTACCCCACCGACGTCCAGATGCTGGTCGAGCAGGGGTTTCTCCGCCGCGCCTACCTCGACCCGATGACCGGCGAAGAGTTCCAGCTGCTCGACCACACCTCGGTGACCGCCGCGGTTGGAGAGGTGCGGGAGGTGATGCCCGGGCTAAACATCCAGGAACAGGGCGTGGCGAGAGTCCAGCAGGGGGAGGTCCACCCGCGCAGTGAGCGCGAACCGATGACCGAAGCGGCCCGCGGCCTCGAGGGCGGCGGGGGCATTGTCGGCGTCGCCACCAGCGCCACCGGCGACGCCATGCGGCTCTACAACGGCCGGGACAAATACGAAGACTGGCTGTTCATCTACCTGCCGCAGGTAACCGACCCCGGCCAGGCCGGGGCGGGCGGGCTGACGAGCCAGCCGCAGGTCGGTCCGGGACTCGGTGGTGCCTTCGGCGGGATCGCGAATCCAGGCGGAGGCCGAGGGGGTCAGGGCGGCGCCGGCGATCAAGGTGGACGCGGAGGGGGACCTGGCGCAGGAAACGAACGCCCGTTCTTCCCCGGCGGCGGCTCGCCAGGTGGCGCCACACCTGGCGGAAACCCGCGCGGCACCCCGCCCGGGGGCACATTCCCCCCCGACTAGCGGCTGGGGGGAGCTACCACTCGGCGTAGTTGGTTCCGTCCAGCGCCTGGCCCGGAGCGCCGCTGCGCACGTCGAAGATTCCTTGCCCCAAGGGGTTCGTTGGGTCGAACTCGGCCAGGATAGGCTGCCAGGTCGTGTTGGAATCGGTGAACGGGTCGATCGGAATCGAGCGGAGATAGCCTTCGTCCACCAACATATCCAGCGACCCGGGGTATTCGTTCCGATCAGCGTGGTGCTGGTCGATCGCGTCCCGCAACCTGAACAGGTCTTCCTTCAGGACCGCCTCGCGAGACCGCCGCACCGCGGTGCCGTAACTGATCACCGCGATCCCGGCCATGATCACGACCAGCGAGATAACGATGAGCATCTCGACCAGCGTCCATCCGTCGCTGCGGCGGAGATCGCGCCAGCTACGCACCTGACGACGTCTTCCGTTGGGTGTGCTCACCATTCGTTGTAGTTGGTCCCGTCCAGGGCCTCAGCCTGTGAGGTGGTGTAAACGTCGTACACGTTGTCGCCGCCCCAGTTCGACGACTCCGGGTCGTCCTGATAGGAGCGAAGCCCCCACTCCGTGCCCTGGGTCATCGGGTCGAAGGGGATGCGACGGAGAAACTTCAGTTTGCGTCCGGTCGCGTCATTCGTGACCTCGATCCCCTCAACCAAGGTCTCCAGGTCCGGCGGATACCCCTCGCTCCCGGCCCGCACGTCGGTACCGCCGATCATCCCCAGGTCGACCGCGTCCTTGTAGCGGTCGATCGCGGTGCGCATCTCCCGGAGCGAGCGACGCAGCTCCGCCTCGCGTTGTCGCTGCATCGTCACCTGGCTCAGCGGAAGCACCGCCGAGGCAAGCACCATCAGCATCGCGCTGACAACCAGCAGCTCGACGAAGCTGTAGCCACGCGACGAGCGTAGCCGGGTCAATAGAGACGCAGGGGTCCGGTCAGGCATGGGCGACTCATTGGGCGGTCACCGTGACCGGGGAGAACGTAAGCGCGATCGGCGCCCCTCCCGGGGTCATCGCGGTACCGCTCACATTGAGTGTAACCGACCCTGGGCCGATCGCGTCGAACAGGACGGCCGCGAGCAGACCCGCGCCGGCCGCGCTGGTCGGGTCACTGGTCCGGGTCGCGGTAATGTCGATGCGACCAGCGGCGGAATCGACCTGCTGCATGAAGGCCACGTCGTTGCCCCCTTGCCGCATGAAGCTGCCTTCCTGCACCGTCCGGAGCCGCAAGACATTGGGGCCGAACATCAGCGACAACGAGATGGTCGACAGCTGCGAGGCGCCGCTGATCGAGAGCGGCACCGTGTAGGGGCCTCCGCCGACCCTGAACTGGCGTCCAGGTGGCGTCACCGAAGCGAAATGGGTTTCGGCGCTCCGGCTCCGGGTCCGAGCGCTCGCCGGCCATCTCTGCCAATCGCACGGGTTGCATGTCGTCCTCACCGCCGGCCCTCGGAGCGCCCGCGGGCGTAACCGGCGTCGCGGGCGCCGGCGCTACGCCTCCGGTGGTGTCACCGACCTCGGGCAGCCCACACCCGCCGAAGGCCAGCCCGGCCAGCGCCACACCCCACACGATGCCCGTCCTCGAGTTACGACTCCGCATCAGGTCCGGCCCAGTAGTAGGTAGACAGCCCCAAGGTCAGGATGAGCTCTTCCTCGTCCTCATCGCCCTGACTCAGGATGACCTCTTCGATCAGGATGAACTCCAGCGCCGTCTCCAACGAATAAATGAACCGTCGTATGTCCTCATACTCGCCAACCAGCATCATCGTGGTGCGTAACTGCGCGAGCAGGCTCTCCCTTCCCTTTGCGGGCACACTGCTCGAACGCTCCAGCACTAGATCGCTTTCTTCGGCAAGTCGGTCGAGGAAAGGCGAGAGAATCAGACGCGCGCCAGCCAGATCTCGAGGCAACACTTCTTCGTAGAATATTTTTAACTGACTGTCTGCACTTGACTTGTTCTCGCTCGCCGTCGTCGCCACCGTAAAGGCGGCCCGCACCAGGTCCAGCTGAGCCTCGGCGCTGGCCGTGCGTGTCTCAGATTGCGACACTCGCGTCGACCACGGGTAGACCGCGAACCCATAGAGCGCGATGTCGATCACCAGGATCGCGCTAACCACGGTGACCAGGGTTCGTTTCTCCGCAAGAATCCGGTTGAGAAGGGTCACCGCTCAATTCCTCCGTGCGGCGCATCGGCTGGGCCGTCGGCCTCGGCCGGGTCGTCCTCCATCGTGTCGTCTGCCACGGGGACTTCCTCGGCCGGTTCGTCCTCGACCGGATCGTCGTCGGTGGAACCGTCGTCTTCGCCCGGCGTGACGGACTCATCGAGCGCCGGATCATCGGCCCTCTCTGACTCGTCGCCTTCCGTCGCATCCGCCTCGTCGGGAGCCGGCAGCAACGTCTGCAGGTAGCGGCCCCGCAGCGTCGCCCGATACATGCCGTCCTCGGTCAAATCCGCTTGGCGGTTCAACACCTCGGCAAAGTCGCCCGAGGCTTCCATCGCGTCGATGAAACCGCTGATGTCGTCGAATCGGCGCCCCAGCACCTCCATCGTGACCTCGATCAGTTCGGGCGAAATGTCAGGCTGGACACGGGTCAACATCACGTCAGGCGGTAGCGTGGTCTCGATGCGGTTGAAGAAATCCGTCCAGGAGAATACCCGCTGATCGATCAGGGTGTTGGCCTCACGGGCCGGGGCCGCAACCTGTTCGAGCGCCTCCGGATTCACCGTCTGCTGGAGCTGAGCGGTCTGGGCGCTCAACCGTCCCGTCTCGGCCTCGGCGGTTTCGGCTCGCGCGACGAGATCGCCGTTGCGCCGAGACAGGTCCATGAGCTCGACGATCTCCAGGCCGAGCACCGCCAGCCCGACCACCGCGATCAGGCCGAGGCCCAGATACACGGCGCGCTCGTTGTAGAAGGGGCGCGTGGCGAGATTCGTTCGCAACATGGCGTGGTGCTCTATGCTGCTGTTTCGGCCGACGAGCGCTCCCGCAACAGGAGTCCCACTGGCGCGGCCACCAGATCCGGCAGCACACCCTCGCCGCCGGCGCCCGGCAGCGACAGCTCGGACCCGATACCCTCGACCGTTGTCCCAAGGCGACTCTCGAGCATGGCGCGCAAGATGCCGGCCTGCTCCACGCTCGTCTCGGCCAGGCTGACCGCCAGCAGCGCACGTGAGAACCCGGTCCCGCCGAGCCGGTCCTCGTGATACATCGTCGTCTGATGCACGAGATCCGCGAGATTGCCGTCACCCTCGGACGGACGATTGCGGAACAGAATCAACTGACCGTGCCTGACCACGGCGATGGTGCTGTAGCCGTGAGCCACGTGGACCAGCAGCCAGTCGCCTTCGACCATCCGACGCCCGGCGAGCACGCCGTTCACGAGGCTGAAGCTCGCCAGGTCCACCACCCCGGCATGGGCGCCGGCCGCCGTGCAGACCGACTCGTATTCCTCGACAATGTCTCGACGCATCAGCGAGACCACATATTCCCGACCGCCACCCTCGAGCGAGCGCCCGGGGGAGAACGCCACCTGCGCATCCTCCACTCGGAACGGGGCGGTCTTGCGTGATTGCCAGCGTACCAACTGCTCCAGGTCGGCGCTACGGCTCGGTATCTGTTCGAAACTGGTCAGCGACACCTTTGCCGCGCTATCGGGCACGACGAGCGCCACTCGACCATGCGCGCCCGGCAACTGACGTAACGCCTGGCCGACGGCCGCCTCTACCGCCGCACGGTCGCCGAGGTTCAAGGCGTTCGCCGCCGGGATCAACGCGCCATCGGGCAGCGGGACCGTGGATACGGCGGAGACCTCGCGGGCGCCTCGCCCCAGGGCGACCGCGGTCACCCGGTCGGTGGCGATCTGCATGCTGACTCCGGCGGGTCGCGGAGCCAGCAGACGGCGAAGTTGTGCACCTATGGCCATGATCGGTCCTCGGACGCGGTCACTTGACGAACGTGACCTTGTTGATCTCGCGGATCGTCGTGAGCCCGGACAGCAGCTTCTCGACCGCGGAATCTCGCAGAAAACGCATCCCCTCCGACCGCATCGCCTGCTTGATCTCCGAGGCTGGCGCCTTGGCGAGGATCATCTCTCTGAGCTCATCGGTCAGGTCGAGCAGCTCGCACAGCGCGGTCCGCCCGCGGTAGCCGGTGCCGCCACACTCGATGCACCCGGCGCCCTCGTAGAACTGGTGGGTCGTGGCCAGCGCCGTGTCCAGCCCCGACTCCTCAAGCCGCTCTTCGGTCACCGTCGCCGGTCGTCGGCACTCGGTACAGATCATGCGGACCAGACGCTGCGCCATGACACAGTTCAACGACGAGACAAACTGATACGCCTCGACCCCCATGTTCAGGAATCGCCCCAGCACGTCGAGCACGTTGTTGGCGTGGACGGTCGTGAAGACGAGGTGGCCGGTCAGGGCGGACTGGATCGCGATCTGGGCGGTTTCCGAGTCCCGGATCTCCCCCACCATGATCTTGTCGGGGTCGTGCCGCAGAATCGACCGCAAGCCCCGGGCGAACGTCAGCCCTTTTCGCTCGTTGATCGGGATCTGCGTGATCCCGTGTAGCTGATACTCGACCGGATCTTCGATGGTGACGATCTTGTCTTCCTGGGAGTGGATCTCTGACAGCGCCGCATAGAGCGTGGTGGTCTTGCCGCTACCGGTCGGACCGGTCACCAGCACCATGCCGTAGGGCTCCATGATGGCCCGCCGGAACCGCTTGAGATCGGACTCGGCGAAGCCGAGGATGTTGAGACTCAGTTCGCGGAACTGCTCGCTGATCGTCTCCTTGTCCAGGATCCGGATGACTGAATCCTCGCCATGGACGGTCGGCATGACCGACACACGAAAGTCGATCGTCTTCCCCGGCACCTTGACCTTGAATCGACCGTCCTGCGGCACCCGCTTCTCGGCGATGTCGAGCTCGGCCATGACCTTGATGCGGGACAGGATCGCGCTATGGAACCGCTTGTCCACGGGGCGCATGGCCGACTGCAGCGTTCCGTCGATCCGGTACTTGACGTAGACCGCGTCGTCCTGGGTCTCGATGTGGATGTCGCTAGCCCGTCGCTGCAGCGCCGTGTAAATCATCGAGTCCACGAGTCGGATGACCGGGCTGATGTCGCTGGTCAACCGCTCAACGGTGAGGTTCTCCTCTCCCGCCTCGTCCTCGTGGAGAATCTGGAGCTCGAAGCTTTCCTGCGCTTCGTCGAGAACGCGCTGCGACCCCTCGCTCTTCTTGAGAATCGACTCGATGGCCGACGAGGTTCCCACCGTGACCCGGATCGGCGTGCCGAGCAGAAGCGCAAGCTCGTCGATCATCGGGAGGTCGGTGGGATCGGACACGACGATGACCAGGGTCTGTCCATCCTTGCGATGTGGCACGAACCCGTAGCGCAGCATCAGGTCGGCCGGGATCGACCGGAAGAGCTCTGCGTCGATTCGGAACTTCTCCATGTCGACGAATTCGAGCCGATACCGCTCGGCCAGCTGCTGGGCACGCGCCAGCTCGGCTGCATGATCGACGGTCTCCGGTTCGCCGCCGACATACAGCTCCTCGTCCGTGGCGGCGCCAGTCGCCGCCGTGGCGTCCGCGTCCAAGGTGGCCTGTGTCTCGTCTGTCATGCGAGCACCGATCCCATCTGCAACAACGGCATGTAGAGGGCGATGAGCAGGCCGGCAATGACCACCCCCATCACCACCAGCAGGGCCGGCTCGATGATCGTGACGAACCGGCCGAGCTGGGTGTCGATCTCCTCGTCGAAGAAGTCGGCCACGCTCGTCAGCATCTCGCGCAGCGCGCCGGTCGACTCCCCGACCTCGACCATCTTGATCGCGACTTCAGGAAACACCTTCCGATCGGCCAGCGCCGAGGCCAGCGCCTCCCCTTCCCGGACGCGCTGCCCCACCAGCGTCAATTGATCGGCGAAGAAACGGTTTCCGAGCGATCGCGACGCCACGTCAATCGCGTTGACCAGCGGGATCCCACCGCCGAGCAACGTCGCCAGCGTCCGCGCCAGCTGGGATGTCGCGAACCGCGCCGCAATCTTGCCGACGGTCGGGATCCGCAGGATCAGCCGGTCGAGCCCCGCCGTGTGGCCAGGCTGCTTGAGCCAGTACCAGCCGCCACCAACCGCGGCGACCACCCCCAGGACGATGAGCGCGAAGTAGGCCCGGAAGAACTCGGAGCCCGCGACGATCACGCGGGTCATCACCGGAAGCTCCGCCTCGAAGCTGCGGTAGAACCCCTCGAACTCCGGAACCACGCGGAGGACGATGATCGCGACGACGATCAGCGAGAGACACAGCAGGATGGCAGGATAGACTAAAGCCGACAGCGTCTTCCGCTTGACCGCGCTGATGACCTTCACATGGTCGACATACCTGCGGATGACCTCCTCGAGCCCGCCACTCTTCTCGCCTGCCATGAGGGAGGCGGTGTAGACACCCGGGACCGCGTCACCCTGCGCCTCGAAGGCTTCGGACAACGCCGCGCCGGCGCGCACGCGATCATGGACGTCGTTCAGGATCCGCTTGAATCCCGGGTCGTCGATCCGCTTGCGAAGGATGTCGAGAGACTGGACCAGAGGCAGTCCAGCCTTGAGCAGGGTCGCGAGTTCCTGATTGAAAACTAGGAACTGGCGGGTCTTGATCCGCCGCCGCCCCTCAGACGAGAGCCCTGGAATGCTCAGACCGCCCCGCCGCTGGAGCGAGAGGATGTACACCCCCTTCCTCTCCAGCTCCTGGCGGAGCTGGGCCTCGCTTTCCGAGACGAACACCTCCTCGACGACCTCTCCGGTCTCGGTGCCGAGCCTGCAGCGAAACTCCATGGGTTCCAGCGCGATCCGGGCCTCCCGACCGGCCCACGAATGGACCATTGGGGGTACAAGCCCTTCTCAGATATGAAATTATCTGCGCTTCGCCCCTCAAGAATTATACCTTGGGCTCTGAGAACCGTCGGCGAAGGCGGAGGCGGGCTCGACGGAGGGAACAGCTGAGTGGCAACCGGAGGCGGGGCTATCGCTCGGCTGCGTCGATGAGACTGAGAATTTTCTCGACGTAGCGGCGCGTCTCCGGGTACGGCGGAACACCGCCGAACTTCCTGACGGGTCCCTCTCCGGCATTGTACGCCGCCAGCGCCCCGGTGACGTCGTAGCGGTCCAGCAAGATGCGGAGGTGCTTGGTCCCCGCTTCGATGTTTGCTCGTGGATCGTAGGGGTCGCTCACCGCGTACTGACGGGCCGTGGCCGGCATCAGTTGCATCAGGCCCATGGCCCCCTTGGGCGAACGCGCATCGGCGCGATAGGACGACTCGACCTCGATGAGCGCGGCCACCAGTGTCGGGTCCACCCCGTGGCGCACCGACATGGTGTCGATGATCTCGGCGTAGGGGCGCGAGGACAACACCGGCTTGGGCTCGGCCTCAACCAGGGCCATCACGGGAGGAAGCGGGGGCGGCGTGGAATCCGGCTCGATCTTGACCACGAGCGAACGCGCCGCCACGATCTGGCCTCCGTTGGGCAGGTGCAGCACCACCTTGTCGCCCTGGAACTCATGTCCAGTCACCGACAGGGTACGCCCCGTCGTCAGCAGCACCAGTTGGGCCGAGGCGGGCGCCACGGCCGGGCGCACGACCAAGACCAGGGCCAGCAGGGCTAGACGAAGGACGCGCGTCGCGCTCCACACCAGATCACCGTAGCACGCCCGCCAGAGACCGACCAATGCGACCAAAGTCGTACCGTGGGCCAGATTCCGGGCGCACAAGGCGCCGTGCCGAGACATACCTCTCGTATCGGCAGGAGACGGTCCGTGCGTGAACAGACTTGAATTCAGAAAGCTACGGACACATTAGGCCCATTGACCTAGTTTGTCTCGAGGAAGGCATAGAAGACCTGGACCCCCAACTCGCGGTTGTCGGCATTGGCGCCATCGGTAATCTCGGAAGGCACGAATGCGGGATCAACGGTCACGACGAGCGTCACGGAATCGTCCTGGCCCATCGCCGCCGACGTGACCGGCAACTCGTGAAAACTCGCCTCTGGCGCCATCTCGAGCGCGGCGATCTCCGTGCCGCCGATGCTCAACGTCACCACCTGCGGTTCGTCGAACAGCTCGGGGCGTCCGCCCACCTCAAGAAAGAGGGTAGAGTCCGCCCGCGGGTTGCGGAACGAGATGGTCGAGCGTCCCATCGTCCACCGCCACTCTCGCTCCGGGTCCTCCGGCACCGCCTCGGCGGCGTGCCACCCCTCCTCGAAGATCAGGAATCCGCTCTCCGACTGCGGCGCCATCTCGAAGGTCGCCACCTGATACGACCGCTGCCCGAGATCCTCTCCCCCGAGAGGCAGGCGATCGCCCTGCGCCGGCGAGTACAGGCCGAGCGCGACCGTGGCCTCGCCTATATAGGGATACACCGGCATGAAGAAACGACGCTCGTACGTGATCTCTCGGCCGGCGGTCCAGCTTGACAGCGGCTCGGGCGGCTCGTGGTCGTCGGAGAACATCAGCGCACCGTCGGCGTCGAGAAAGTGCACGAAGACGCGGTAGTCCTCCCCGATCGCGGGCGCATCGGGCGCCAGCGTGAACCGATACGTCATCTCGACCGGTCCACCGAGGGGGACGCGATCGCGGCCCAAGGTGACCGCGGCCGTGCCGATCGGCGGCGCCGTATCGGCCAGGCCACACGCTGACAGGCCGGCGGCCAGCGCGAACAGAGTCGACACGCGAAGGTTCATCGAGCGGGAAGAACCGAGAATCTGACACAGCATCGTACGACGGCGGATTGTAGCGCTCTTGCCAGCCCGGCCGCAAGTTGCCGCATCTCCTGCGATATGTTACATTTCCGGCGCTTTCGTGAGTGTGACGCGCCCGAGCCGCGCGGCGCGGTCACGTCGCCCCTGACGACCCGTGCCGAGGCCGCCAACGTGTGGTCCAGCCGGCACAATCCGGAGAACCGTCATGTCGCTCGAAGCGCTCGGAATGGTGGAGACGAAGGGCCTGGTCGGCTCGATCGAGGCGGCCGACGCGATGGTGAAGGCCGCCAACGTCGTGCTGGTCGGCAAGGAGTATATCGGCGCCGGGTACGTCACCGTCTTCGTGCGGGGCGATGTCGGCGCGGTCAAGGCCTCCACCGACGCCGGCGCCGCCGCCGCGCGCCGCGTGGGCGAACTCGTCTCCGTGCATGTCATCCCGCGTCCCCACGGCGAGGTCGAGAAGATCCTGCCGCAGTCCAAGTAGACGTCCTCGGTTCCGCCCGACGCTGATCGGCTTCGTCGAGAACCATGGCCGACGCCGCCGCCACCCCCGACCGCGACCTCGACTCCATCCGCGAGGCCAGACAGCTCGCGCGACGCGCGCGCGCGGCCCAGGCGCGCCTGGCTGAGCTCAGCCAGGAGCAGATCGACCGTATCGTCGACGCCGTGGCTGCCGCCGCCCAGGCGGAGGTCGAGCCGTTCGCGCGTCTCGCCGTCGAGGAAACCGGCTACGGCAACGAGGCGGACAAGATCAAGAAGAACCGCTTCGCCGCCGAGACCATCTACAGGTTCATCCAGCCGATGCGTACCGTCGGCGTGATCAATCGGCGTGAGTCGGAGCGAATCGTCGAGATCGCGGAGCCGTTCGGGGTCGTCGCGGCCATCGTCCCGTCGACGAACCCCACGTCCACCGCGATCTACAAGATCCTGGTCTGCCTGAAGGCGCGCTGCGCGGTCGTCCTCAGCCCCCACCCATCGGCCGCCCGCTCGATCATCCGGGTTGCCGACGTGCTGACCCGCGCCGCGCTTGCGGCCGGCGCACCGGAAGGCGCGGTGGGGTGCATGACGACGGTCACACAGGAAGGCACGCAGGAGCTGATGCGGAGCCGTGAGGTCGCGCTGATCCTCGCGACCGGCGGTCTCGGACTAGTCCGCGCTGCCTACAGTGCCGGGAAACCCGCGTATGGCGTCGGCCCGGGCAACGCGCCCACCTACATCGAACGCTCGGCCGATATCGCCAAGGCGGTCACCGACATCATCACCGGGAAGACCTTCGACAACGGCGTGCTCTGCTCATCGGAGAACTCGGTCGTCGTGGACGAGGCGATCGCAGGCGAGGTCCGGCGCGCGTTCGAGGGACAGGGCGGACGCTTTCTCGACCCGCAAGAGGCGGACACCCTGGCCACGGTGCTCGTCACGCCGCAGCGCCTGCCCAACCCGGAGCTCGTCGGGAAGTCCGCCGTCGAGATCGCCGGGCGCGTCGGCATCGACGTCGGTCGGGACACTCGGGTCCTGATCGCGCCGCTGACTGGCGTCGGTCGCGACTACCCGCTGTCGATGGAGAAGCTCTGTCCGGTCCTCTCCTTCTACGAGGTCCCGGACTGGCGGGCCGCGTGCACCCGCTGCAAGGAAATCCTGGCCTACGGCGGCATGGGCCACACCATGTCGATCCACTCCGGAGACGAGGGCATCATCCTGGAGTTCGGGCTGCAGAAGCCTGCGTTCCGGATCGTGGTCAACAGCCCGACCACCCTCGGTTCGATTGGGATGACGACCGGCCTTGCCCCCTCGATGACGCTTGGGTGCGGCGGCTGGGGCGGCAACATCACGTCGGACAACATCACGCCGCGGCACCTGCTCAACGTCAAGCGCCTGGCCTATGAAACCCGTCCCGCGCCGCGATCGAGCCCCGATGGCAGCCCCGGCCCTGAACCCGCGCCGCGGCTCCCGGAGGCGCCGCCCCCCTCCGTCTCACGCGGCGTGGACCCGACGGTGCTGAGCGAACGGATCGAGTCGTTTCTGGCCTCGCGTGGGATTGCCGGCACCACCGCGCCGGCGCCGGCGGACCCGACACCCGCGCCGCCGCCCGCGAGTCCGCCCGCCGAGCCTCCCGCCCCCACGCCAGAGCCTCCCCCTCCGCCAGTCACGCCGGTGGAGTTCGTCTGCGAGGACGACGTGCGTCAGGCGCTCCGCGAGCGCCGCCAGATCCTGGTCGATGACGGGACCATCATCACCCCCGCCGCCCGCGACCTCGGAGAGGCGCAGCGGGCCTTCCTGTACGCGTCACTTCCCCGCTAGCCCGGACCACCGACGTGGCCGAGTTCGACCCCGCCTCGCATCGACTGGTTCCCACCCGGACCTTTGACGAGCTTCAGGTCGGCGACCGATTTCCGATCCCGAGCCGAACGGTGACCGACGGACAGTTCGCTGCCTTTCAGACCGTGTCGGCCGATAATCACCCGATGCACTACGACGTCGAGCACTGCCGTGCCCACGGGCATCGGGCACCGATCGCCCATGGCTTTCAGGTGCTGTCCGCCACCGCTCCCGGCGCCGGGCTGTTTCCCCACGTGCTGGGCGAACGGCTCATGGGCTTTCTGGAGCAGTCCTCTCGCTTTCTCGCCCCGGTCTATCTGGGCGACACGCTCTATCCGGAGCTGACAATCACCGAGCTGAAGCGCCAACGCACCACCGGTGTCGTGACGCTCCGCGCCACCGTGCACAACCAGCACCGCGCGCTGGTCCTGGAAGGCACGCAGGCGTTCCTCGTCCGTCTCTGACGCCCCCGCACAATCTTCCACACGGCGCCGCGTCCAGGTCCGCAGAAACTGCGACGGACGGCTGACACCGCCACGGCAGCGGACGTCGGTCAACGGCCGGCGACTTGCAACATGGCGGGCGATGTTCGCGCTCCTCAAAACCGCCGCCCTTTTCGGCGTCGACGCGGAACCGGTCCAGGTCGAGGTAGACGTCAGCGATGGCGGGCTGCCGGCGATGGTGCTGGTGGGCCTGCCCGACACCAGCGTCATAGAATGCCGCGACCGGGTACAGAGCGCCATTCGCAACTCCGGGTTCGAGGTTCCACGACGTCGCGTCACGGTGAACCTCTCTCCAGCGGACGTCAAAAAGGGTCGGCGGCGCGTTCGATCTGCCGATCGGGCTGGGCATCCTGGCCGCTGGCGGACATATGGCGGCGCGGGGCCTCGACGACACGGTCGTGCTCGGCGAGCTCTCGCTCGATGGCGCGGTTGGCCCCGTCCGTGGCGTTCTCCCGATCGCGGCCCGGACGCGGCGAGACGGCGCTCGACGCATTCTGCTGCCACTCGCCAACGCGGCCGAGGCGGAGATCGTGGGTAACCTCGAGGTGCTGGGGGCCGGTTCCTTCGAGGAAGTCGTGGCGGTCATTGCCGGTCGTCGGCCGGCGTCGCCTCCACGCCTCCGCACGGTGCCCCGGGCCGAGGACCCGCTGGACCTGAATGACGTTCGCGGCCAGTCGCTCGCCTGACGCGCGCTCGAGTCGCGGCGGCCGGCGGACATCATCTCTTGCTGACGGGCCCGCCCGGCACCGGCAAGAGCATTCTGGCTCGCCGCCTGCAAGACATCCTGCCGCCGCTGTCGCGTGAGGCCGCGCTCGAGGCCACCACCATCCCTCGGTCGCCGGTCTGCTCGGTGCAGGGCAAGGATAGCTGCAAACCCCGCCCTTCCGGGCCCCGCACCACACCGCGTCAGCCGTGGCGCTGCTCGACGAGTCCGCGGAGTTCGGTCGGCACGCGTTGGACGTCCTCCGGCAGCCGCTGGAGGAAGGCGTCATCAGGATCGCCCGTGCCGCCCGGACCGCCGTCCTACCGTCCCGTTTCCTGCTGGCGGCAACCAGGACCCCTTGCCCTTGTGGTTTCCATGGAGACCCACAGCGCGAGTGCCGCTGCACCCCGCCCGCGATCGACCGCTACCATGGCCGCCTCTCAGGCCCGCTCCGGGATCGGATCGACCTCAGCGTCTGGGTCCCCGCCGTGCCCTATCACGCCCTGCGCGACGCGGGCGCCGGGGAATCGTCGTCGACCGTTCGCGCACGGGTCGTCGCGGCCAGACATCGGCAACACTCAAGAAGAGGGCCTCGATGCCGCTGCTGGCTCAACGCGCGGCTTGAAGGCAGCGCCCTGCTTCAACACAGCGCGCTGACATCGGAAGGACTGGCGGTCATCGACATGGCGAGCCGCCGGTTCCATCTGAGCACCCGGAGTTGTCATCGCGTGCTGCGGGTCGCCCGCACCATCGCGGACCTCGCCGCCGTCGACAGGGTGCCCGCCGACGATGTCCGGGAAGCGGTCCAGTTCCGCCTCGTATAATGCGGAGAGGAGACTGTCGCATGGACCGCCCCATTCATCGAGTCATCGATCTGATCGACGACTCCGAACAGCTCATCCAGAACATCCCGGTCGCCGAGGCGCGAGCCCGGCTTCGCGGCGATCCGCACGACGTACTCGGGATCGAGGGGTCGTTCGCCTTGACCGCCCGCGACGGTGAACTGGTGCTCATGGCGCGCAGCCTCGACCGGCCGATGCGCTACTTCCTGGCGAAAGAGGTCTCCGGTCCGCTCCTGGTGGTCGCCGAGCGGATCGACGAGATCGCCGACCAGCTGCGACAGCTTGGATACGGCGAGCAGTTCCACCCCTCCTACACCCGGATGGTGCCCGCGCATCACGTCACCGCGCTCCGACTCATCGGCTGCCCCGACCCGAATCCGCAGCAGCGCAGGTTCTTTACACCTCCCAGGGCCACGCTCGCCCCCGACCTCGACCAGATCGGTGACGCCTATGTCGAGGCGCTGACGGTAGAGGTTGCCTCCTGGCTCGACTCCCAGGATCCGGGGGCGCCGCTGGGGGTCCTCTTCTCGGGCGGTATCGACAGCACGGCCGTGCTCGTCACGCTGTATCACGCGCTGCTTGACCGAGGAGAGAGCGCCACGCGGCTCAAGGCCTTCACCCTAGCCGTTGACGGTGAGGGGGCCGACCTCAAGCAGGCGCGGCGCGCCCTGGACCACCTCGCGGTCGGATTCCTCCATGAAGCGGTCGAGGTCTCGTCCGAGGCGCTCGACCCGCTCGAAGCGGTGGCGGTGATTGAAGACTACAAGCCGCTCGACGTCGAGTGCGCCACCATGGTGCTGGCGCTGCTGACCGGCATCCGCGCCCGCTACCCCGAGTGGCGTCTCATTGTTGATGGCGACGGCGGCGACGAGAACCTCAAGGACTACCCGCTCGAAGAGGACGCCGAGTTAACCATCCGCAGCGTCGTTTCGAACTCGATGCTCTATCAGGAGGGCTGGGGTGTCGACGCGATCAAGCACTCGATGACCTACTCCGGCGGACTCTCCCGGGCCTGCGTCCGCGGACGCGCTCCGGCCCGGCACCTGGGCTTCGTCGGCTTCAGTCCCTTTACCCGTCCGGCGGTCGTGAGGGTCGCCGAGGCCATCCCCTTCGACCGCTTGACGGCGGGGTCGACCGAGCGGCTCTACGCGCTCAAGGGCGAGATCGTGCGACGCGGCCTCGAGCGACGCTACGGCCGCACGATGCCTATCTACCCGAAGCGGCGGTTTCAGCACGGCGCGGCGACGCCATCGACCTTCGCCGCGCGCTTCTCGGTGCCCGAGGACCGCTATCGGGCCCACTTCCAGACGCTCTGGGGAGATCCGGCCGGCGGACGCGCTCTCTGACTCGGTATGGCTGACCCGTCCGGGCCGGTCCGCCCCGCGCCCCCCGTGCGGGTCGTGCACGAGTGGGAGCATGGCCGAGCCGGGTCGCGCTGCCGCGCCAGCACGGTCTTCCTCGTCGGTGCCCGCTGTCCGTTCGCGTGTGTCTTCTGCGACCTTGGGCAATACACCGTCGACGGGCCGACGCCCGCCGGAGCCATCACGGCCCAGCTGGAGTGGGCGCTGGCCCAGGTCCCGCACCGGGACCGGATCAAGCTCTACAACGCCAGCAACTTCTTCGATGACCAAGCGATTCCACCGGCCGAGGACGACGCCATCGCGCAACGACTCCACGAGTTCGATGAGGTCGTCGTGGAATGCCACCCACGCCTCGTCGGCGACCGATGCGTCGCCTTCGCCAAGCGCCTTTCCGGGCACCTGCAGGTCGCCCTCGGCCTCGAGACCGTCCACGCCGGATCGCTCGAACGCCTGAACAAGGGCATGACGCTTGGCGACTTCGACGGCGCCGCCAGACGCCTCCGACACCACGCGATCGGCCTGCGGGCGTTCGTCCTCGTCGGCGTCCCGTTTCTCGCCGCTGCAGACCAGACCGCCTGGACGCGTCGCACCGTGGATCACGCCGTGGCACAGGGCGCCACCCACGTTTCGCTCATCCCGGTGCGAGCACAAGACGAGCTCGCCCGCCTGGCCACCACTGACCAGTGGCGTCCCACGACGCTGGGACAGTTCGAGTCGATCGTCGCCGAGGCGATCCGGACCCACGGCACTCGTGCCCAGGCTGACCTGTGGGATCTTGACCAGCTGTCGACCTGTCCGACCTGTCTCCCGGCGCGCCGCCGGCGCCTCGAGGCGATGAACCGGGACGGTCGGGTCCGCCCCGCGGCGACCTGCTCGCGCTGTAAGTCCGACGACTGATGCGCGCGTTCGATCTGGTCGTTGTCGGCTCGGGATTCGCCGGTTCGCTGCTGGCACGGCTGGTCGCGCTGTCCGGCCAACGCGTGCTGCTGCTGGAACGCGACCGCCACCCTCGGTTCGCCCTCGGCGAGTCCTCCACACCGCTGGCCGCTCTCTGCCTCGAACGGCTCGCCGATCGATACGGGCAGTCCGATCTCGCCGCGCTCGCCACCTACGGACGGTGGCGTCAGACGCTACCGACGCTTCGCTGTGGCCTCAAACGTGGGTTCACCTTCTATCGACAGCGCCCCGACGCCCTCTTCTCGGAGCGCGACGGTGAATCCCGACTGCTCGTGGCGGCCAGCCCGGATGACGAGGTCGCCGACTGCCACTGGATGCGGGCGGACGTCGATGCGGCTCTCGTCGAGCGAGCCGTCGACGCCGGTGTCGAGTATCGGGACAGCTCCGCGGTGATCGGCGTCGAGCGGGAGGCGGAGGAGTTCAGCCTTGACGTCCGGACACCCGAAGGACGGGAGACCGTGCGGGCGAGGTTCGTCGTCGACGGCACCGGCGGCGGTCCGCTGGCCGACGCGCTCGGCGCCGGCCACGGCCCAAGGTCCGGGTTCACGAGCCACCTGTGCTTCGCCCACTTCGACCATGTCGCCGAGTTCGGTGCCGACCTGCCCAGCGGGCCCTATCCCGATGACCGGGCCGCGGTGCATCACCTCCTCGACGAGGGGTGGATGTATGCGTTGCGCTTCGACGATGGCCGTCTCAGCGCCGGCCTCCTGCTCGAGGACGCGCCGGGGCCCATCTCGGCCGACTCGACCTGGCGCGCCGTGCTCTCCCGCTACCCCTCGTTGCGCGCGGCCTTCGCCGACGCCCGCCCATGTGCACCTGGTCTTCGCTCGGTCGGACCGATCCAGCGACGACGGCGGCGCGCCACCGGGCCGGGTTGGGCGCTACTCCCCCACAGCTTCGCCTTTTTCGACCCGTTGTTCTCGACCGGCCTGGCGTGGAGCCTGCTTGGGGTGGAGCGGCTCGCCGAGGCGCTGTGCGGCCCGGATCCGACGGCCGCCCTGGCCCGATATGGTGACCTGCTCACGCGCGAGGCAGACCAGCAGAACGCGCTCATCACCGCGGCCTATGGCGCCCGGCGGGTGATGGCGCTTTTTCGCGCCGTCTCGTTCCTCTACTTCGCGTGTGTGAGCCGCGAGGAAATCGAGCTGCGACTCGGTCTCGTCCCGAACGCCGGGTCTCCGACACCCCCGCCGTGGCGTGGCTTCCTCGGCGCCGGCCACCCCCGCTGGTCGACCGCCTTCGCCGAGGCGGCTCCGCGAGTCAAGCTGGCGCTGCGCTCCGACGATTCCGCCGCCTTCGGCAGCTGGGTTCAGGCCCTCATTGCTCCAGATAACCTGATCGGCCTCGGCGAAGATCCGTCGCACCTCTACGGCGTCGATCTCGACCGCCTGAGGGCCAGCCATGAGCGGCTTGGCCTGTCCCCGGTGGAGCTCGAGGCCCGTCTTCCCCAGCTCCGAGGTGGCTCCTACTGACGCCCGTCGTTCAAGATTGCACACGATTTCCCTTTGGGATGCGCACCATTTCCATGGTAAAATTCGGAGATTTTTGACGGCGGCCTGCGTACCCAGGGATGTTGCCAAAGCGCTATACGTTCATCGTCGCTGACCGGTCTTCCGGCGCGCTCCACCGTTTCACGGTGGCTGTGCGTCCGGCCATCGCCGTGCTCGCCGCCATCCTGGCGATGCCAATCGGCTGGACCGTGCACTCGCGCTGGTCCGCCGCCACCCAGATCCAGGATCTCCAGCTCAAGAACGCGACGCTCGAGGTCGAGAACGCCCGGTATCGATCGGCGTCGGCTGAACTGTCTGGCCGCATCGCCGCGCTCCAACTGGCACTCGGTGAGTTGCGCGACAACTCTATCGTCGACCCACGGATCCGGCTCGCGATGGGCAGGGTCTCGGAGTCCTCGGCGCCGCTCCGGTCGGTGGCGCTCAGCACGCCGACCGAGACATTCAACCTGCTCCATGACCTGCTGAACATGCTGGATTCGGAGCTGGTCGTCGCCGAACAGAGCGTCGAAGAACAACAGGCGCTGGCTGCCGCCACCCCGTTCAACTTGCCCTCCGACGGCCGCGTCACCGACCGGTTCGGCTACCGGATCGACCCGTTCACCGGCGAGCGTAGTTTCCATAGCGCCGTGGATATCTCGACCGGCTACGGCCAGCCTGTCTACGCAACCGCCGACGGCACCGTCGTGTCGGCGGAGCGTAGCGGCGCGTTCGGGAATCTGATCCGGATCGACCACGGCTTCGGCCTCTCTACCCGCTACGGCCATCTCTCAGACTTCGCGACCACGGCCGGAGACTCCGTCGCTCGCGGCGACGTGATCGGCTATGCCGGTGCCACCGGTCGCGCGACCGGCTCACACGTGCACTATGAAGTGCTCGTCAACGGGCGGGCCATTAACCCGCTGCAGCTGGGCTCGCTGCCGCGGTCCCAGTCGGCTAACTGAGCCCTTCCTCACCGTGCCATCCAGCCAACGCGTCAGCATTCTTGACGCGTCATGGCCCCTTTCCTAAAATCTCGGACGATATCCTGCGGATGGTCCTCTGTTCACCGCATCGTCGTAGTCACCTTCCCTCTCTTTCCCGGCGTCGGGCCACCCCCCTGCCGATTACCGCATGATGCTGCAAAACGTCCTCAAGAAGGTCTTCGGCACCCAGAACGAGCGCGACCTGAAGAAGCTGCAGCCGATGGTTGCGGCCATCAACGACCGCGAAGCGGAGATCCAGGCGCTCAGCGACCCGGAGCTCCAGCAACGCACCGACGGCCTCCGGGCCAGGGCGCAGGGCGGTGAGTCACTCGACGACCTGATCGTCGACGCGTTTCCAGTGGTCCGAGAGGCGGGGTGGCGCGTACTGAAAATGCGCCACTTCGATGTCCAGCTCATCGGCGGCATGGTGCTTCATCAGGGCAAGATCGCCGAGATGAAGACCGGCGAGGGCAAGACCCTCGTCGCGACGCTCGCCGCCTATCTGAACGCGCTTGGCGGCAAAGGCGTGCACGTGGTCACCGTCAACGACTACCTGGCGCGCCGGGACGCCGAGTGGATGGGACGGCTCTATCGCTTCCTCGGCATGTCGGTCGGTGTCATCCAGCACGACATGCGCGACGCCGATCGTCAGGCTGCCTACGCGGCCGACATCACCTACGGCACAAACAACGAGTTCGGCTTCGACTACCTGCGCGACAACATGAAGTTCGACTTGTCGCAGTTCGTCCAGCGGGGGCACAACTTCGCCATCGTGGACGAGGTCGACAGCATCCTGATCGACGAAGCACGAACCCCGCTGATCATCTCCGGCCCCGCCGAGCAGTCGACCGAGCTGTATTTCGAAGTCGACCGGGTGGTCCCCAAGCTGACGCCTGGTGCGGTCGTCCAGGGCAACATCAAGGCGGAAGATCGCGAGGAGCTCGAAGCGACCGGCGACTACATCAAGGACGAGAAAGCCAAGACCGTCAGCCTGACCGAGACCGGGATGGCCAAGGCGGAGAAGATGCTCTCCGGTCGTCTGAATCCGGGCGGCCTGTATGACCCGGCGAACATGCCGCTGCTCCACCACGTCAACCAGGCGCTCCGCGCGCATGCGCTATTCAAGCGCGACGTCGAGTACATGGTGAAGGACGGCCAAGTGGTCATCGTGGACGAGTTCACGGGACGTCTGATGCCAGGCCGGCGCTGGAGCGACGGACTTCATCAGGCGGTCGAAGCCAAGGAAAAGGTCAAGATCGAGCGTGAGAACCAGACACTGGCCACGGTGACCTTCCAGAACTACTTCCGCAAGTACGACAAGTTGGGCGGGATGACCGGAACGGCGGACACCGAGGCGCCGGAGTTCGCCAAGATCTACAAGCTCGACGTCATGGTGGTCCCCACCAACCGCGACCTGATCCGGATCGAAGAACCGGACACCATCTACAAGACCGAGCGCGAGAAATACGATGCCATCGTCGAGGATGTGCTCGAAAAACAGCAGGAGGGTCGTCCAGTCCTCGTCGGCACGATCTCGATCGAGAAGTCGGAAAGGCTCTCCGGACTGCTCAAGCGACGGGGCGTCAAGCACGTCGTGCTGAACGCCAAGTATCACGCACAAGAGGCCGAGATCGTCGCCCAGGCGGGCCAGAAAGGGACCGTCACCATTGCCACAAACATGGCGGGACGCGGGACCGACATCCTGCTGGGGGGCAACGCCGAGTTCATGGCGCGTCAGCGCACCTTGGCCGAGGAGGTGGCCGAGCGGCTCCCGAAGGAAGAGGCGAAGTTCGTCGATGACGAGGACTACGTCTACTTCTACCACCTCGACAACTTCTATCGGGTACCCCGCGACGCCTGGGAACAAATCTTCACCAGGTTCACCGACCAGACGTCGGGCGAGCACGACGAGGTCGTCGAGGCCGGCGGGCTGCATATCATCGGCACCGAACGCCACGAATCGCGCCGAATCGACAACCAGCTTCGAGGACGTGCCGGCCGGCAGGGTGACCCCGGCTCATCGCGCTTCTACCTGGCGCTCGAAGACGATCTGATGCGGATCTTCGGCTCCGACCGGATCTCCGGGCTGATGGAGCGGCTCGGCATGGAAGAAGGCGTGCCGATCGAGGCTGGGATGGTGACCAAGGCCATCGAGCGAGCCCAGAAACAGGTCGAGGCCCAGAACTTCTCGGTCCGCAAGCACCTCCTCGAGTACGACGACGTCATGAACAAGCAGCGTGAGAACGTCTATACGCTGCGCCGCGAACTCCTCGAGGGGCAGATTCATCTCAGCGACGACGAGGAGGTCGACAGCCGGCAGTATCTGATGACCCTGGCCGAGGACCTGGTCGACGATGCGGTCGAAACCAGCTGCGGCAAGGACATCGACCCCGAAGAGTGGGACACCGGGGCGCTCAAGCAGTCGGTCGGCGAGCTGGCCGGTCTGCCCCCCGAGAGCCTCGATGAGATGGAGCTCGACGACAAGAGCCCCGACGAGATGCTAGACCTCCTCTGGGGCGCGGTGAAGGGCCGCTACGAGGAGAAGGAGCAAGCGGTCGAGGCCGAGGTGCTGCGTCGCGTCGAGCGCGACGTGATGCTGCAGATCGTCGATGCCCAGTGGAAGGACCATCTCTACAGCCTCGATCACCTCAAGGAAGGGATCAGCCTCCGGAGCTACGCGCAGAAGGACCCCCTGGTGGAGTACAAGCGCGAGAGCTTTGCCCTCTTCCAGGGGATGAAGGATCGAATTGATACCGAAATGGTTCGGTATCTCTGGCGACTTCGACCGGTGGTCCAGGGTGAGGAGAACCAGATTCAGCGTCCCACCCAGCGCCCCCGGGCGCCGATCACGCTGAACGATCCCAGCGCCACGGCCTCGGCCTTCGCTGGCGTCGCCCCGGCGGCACGCGGCCCGCAGCCGGCTCGCACCGGCGGCGACGACGCCAAGGTCAAGACGATCCGCCGGGACACTCCCAAAGTAGGACGTAACGATCCCTGCCCGTGCGGAAGCGGGAAGAAGTACAAGAAATGTCATGGGGCCTGAGATGAGCGTGCAGACCGAGAGCAGGGCGACTCGCTTCACGACCACCGACATCAGCGTCGCGCTGACCTTCGACGACGTGCTGCTGGTGCCGCAACACTCGGCCGTCCTGCCGAGCGAGGTCGAGATCTCGACCAGGGTGACACGGAACATCCCGCTCAACGTCCCTATCATCAGTTCCGCCATGGACACGGTGACCGAGTCGCGACTGGCCATCGCGATGGCCCAGCTCGGGGGCATCGGCATCATCCACAAAAATCTCTCGATCGAAGAGCAGGCGTCCGAGGTGGACCGTGTGAAGCGCTCGGAGAGCGGCATGATCGTCAATCCGATCACGCTCTCCCCTACCGGCCGGATCTACGAAGCGCTCGAGTTGATGAAGAAGTACCGGATCTCGGGTGTTCCCATCACCGAGGACGGCAGCACGGAGGGCAAGCTGGTCGGCATCCTGACCAACCGGGACCTCCGCTTCGAAGGGAACCTCGACCGCCCGATCGGCGATGTGATGACCCGGGAGAACCTGATCACGGTACCGGTCGGGACGACCCTCAGCGAAGCCGAGCAGATCCTGCATACCCACCGCGTCGAGAAGCTGCTGGTGGTCGATCAGAAATTCATGCTGAAGGGGCTGATCACCGTCAAAGACATCCAGAAGATGATCACCTACCCCACCGCGTCGAAGGACGAGCTGGGTCGGCTACGGGTCGGCGCCGCGGTGGGCATCGCCAAGGACACCGAAGCACGAGCCGAGGCGTTGATCGGCGCCGGGGTCGACCTGCTGGTCGTCGACACCGCCCATGGTCACTCCGCCGGGGTGATGGCGATGGTGAAGCGGCTCCGCGAGCGGTTCGCCAGCATCGCTCTGGTGGCCGGGAACGTGGCGACCTCCGAGGGCACCGAAGCGCTCATCGACCTAGGCGTCGACGGGGTCAAAGTCGGGATCGGCTCTGGCTCCATCTGCACGACCCGGATCATCGCCGGCATCGGCATGCCGATGATCTCGGCCATCGCCGAGTGCGCCGAGGCCGCCGCGCGCCACAACGTCCCGATCATCGCCGACGGCGGCGTGCGCTACTCCGGAGACATCACCAAGGCGTTGGCCGTCGGCGCCAGCACCGTGATGATCGGTAGCCTGTTTGCCGGGACCGACGAAAGTCCGGGCGAGATGATTCTGTACCAAGGCCGGAGCTTTAAGGAGTATCGCGGGATGGGTTCGATCGGCGCGATGCGCGCCGGGAGCCGCGACCGCTACTTCCAGGAAGAGTTCGACCTCGCCAGCACGAGCGAGGGTGGCGAGAAGCTCGTGCCGGAAGGGATCGAGGGACGGGTCCCCTACAAAGGCTCGGTCGGGGCCATGATTCACCAGCTGGTCGGTGGCCTTCGCGCCGGCATGGGCTACTGCGGCTGTGGCAGCATCCCGGTTCTCCACCGGGACTCCCGCATGGTGCGCATCACGCCGGCCGGCATGCGCGAGAGCCACGTCCACGACGTGGTCATCACCAAGGAAGCCCCGAACTACCGCTCTGAGTAAGGCTGTCCCGACTCGAACCAGGTCCCGGGACCGCGAGGCCAGTTTCGATACAACGTCATGAAACTGCGGGCCGCCGAATCACCGTCAGCTCTCGCTCGTCTTCACCGACGACTGTGATCCGGATCGTCATCGCGTCCGCGGGCGGGTGACGCCAGCGTTCGGCCCACTCGACGCAGACCACCGCGCCCGCCTCGGCGAGCTCTTCCAGGCCAAGATCGTCGACCTCGTCAGGCCCCAGTCGATACAGATCGACATGCTGGAGTGCGCCCTCTCCATACTCCTGCACCACGACGAACGTCGGACTGCTCACCTCGTCGGGGTCGATACCACGCCCCGCCGCCACTCCGCGCACGAATGCGGTCTTGCCAGCGCCCAGCTCGCCGTGGAGCAGCATCACCGCCCCCGCCGGACAGGCGCGCGCCAACTCGGCCGCGACCCGTTCGGTCCCGGCCTCAGACCGCGTCACGTGGCGAGCCCAGGTCATGGCCCCTCCTCCGGCATCTCGCCCAGCTCGACCACCGCCGGCCCCAGCTCGTCCAACAGATCGCTGGCGATCACGCCAACCTCTCCCTGCCGCTCTGCGGCGCGATCGCCGGCAGCGCCGTGCAGATGCACCCCGAGGGCGCAGGCCGTTTCCAAGTCGCCGGTCTGCGCAATCCATGCGGCGATTACCCCGGTCAAGACGTCACCCGTTCCGCCCGTCGCCATGCCCGGATTCCCCGTCGTGTTGATCCAGACGCGCCCCCGCGGTGTCGAGACGACCGTTCGCGCCCCCTTGAGCACCACGTAGACGCCGGCGTCGCTCGCCACTCGTCGAGCGATGCCGAGCCGATCCGCCTGGACCTCCTGTATCGAACAGCCCACCAACCGCGCCATCTCGCCCGGATGCGGCGTGATAACCATTGGCCGCGGCACGGGCCGCCGCAACCACTCGGGTCCCAACGCGTTCAACCCGTCGGCGTCGAGCACGAGCGGCACGTCGGTCGCCTCCAGTACGCCAGTAACGAAGGCACGCACGTCGTCCGATTGTCCCAAGCCTGGTCCCAGCGCCATGACATCGGCACGCCGCCCGACGACCGCGGAGACCGCAGCCGGAGCGACGGTCCCCGCCTCGGTGTCAACCAGCCCGAGCGTCATGTACTCGGGGGCGTGGGCCGCCACCACGTCCTGGCACCCACGGGGTGTCGCGACGGTGACCAGCCCTGCGCCCGAGCGCAGCGCACCGAGTCCAGCCAGGGCCGCCGCTCCAGTCGTGCCCACCGCCCCCCCGACGACCAGCACCCGCCCACAATCGCCCTTGTGTACCTCGTCCGGACGCGGACTGATCTGGGTTACCGCCCACTCTCGGGTGATGGCGACACAGACAGGGCCGTCGAGTGCCTCGAGGACCGCCTCCGGGATCCCGATGTCGGCCACCACCACATCGCCCGCATGGGCGGCGGCAGGCGGTATCAGGAGCGCCACTTTCGCCGCCCCAAGGGCCACGGTCATGGTCGCCTCGATCGTCTCGCCCAGCGGCACGCCCTCGTCAGCCGAGAGGCCCGACGGCAGATCGATCGCGACGATTGGCGCGCCAGAGAGATTGAGGTCCTGGACCAGCGTCCGTGGATAGCCCTCGAGTGGTCTCGTCAACCCGGTCCCGAAGAGCGCGTCGACCAGCAGGTCGCAATCCAGCACTTCGCTCCGGTGCGCCTCCCAGGCGTCGAGCGAGGGCGTCTCGACGACGGTCACATCGTTGTCGTCGAGCGCCGCGAGAAAGGCGCCCGCGTCACCGGACACCTCGCTGCGGGGAGCCGCAAGACAGACCGTGACGTCACTCCCAACCTCAGCCAGCGCGCGCGCCACGACGAAACCATCGCCGCCGTTGTTCCCTTTCCCGCAGACCACACTCACCCGGCGTTCCACCAGACTCGGCAGATACCGGTCCATCGCCGCCACGACCGCGCGGCCGGCGTTCTCCATTAATTCGGCCGACGGCACCCCCACCTCGGAGATGGTCCGACGGTCCGCCTCGCGCATCTGCGCTCCGGTCAACACCCGCATCTGGTCGTATCCTCCTGACGGCCCACCGACCGCAGGGTGGCGTATATGCTACTTTGCTGGGTGCGCTCGGTGAGCGCATCGCGCCCAGACCCCCGAACGGCACGCTCATGTATCCAGTTTCAGCCACCGTCAACATCGACGGACGTATCACCGACGCCGCTACCGCGACGGTCTCGGTCTTTGACCACGGCTTCCTGTTCGGCGACGGTGTCTATGAGACCATCCGCACCTATAATCGGATGCCCTTTCTGCTGGCGCCCCACCTCGCGCGCCTTCGTGCTTCCGCGGCCAGGCTCGCGCTCGACATTCCGCCCGACGACAACGAGCTCGCCGCTCGTCTCCGCGACACGATGGCCGAGGTCAACGTCGACGGCGAGGTCACCCTGCGGGTGCTCGTGACTCGGGGCATCGGACCGCTGAGCTACGACCCGGCGGCCTGTCCAACCCCAACGATCGTCATCATCGCCCTTCCCCACCAGGCCGTGCCTCCCGAGCTTCATCGGGACGGCGTGCGCGTCGTTGTGGCGAGCGTACTTCGCAACCATCCTCGTAGCGTGGACCCCAGCATCAAGTCGAACAACCTGTTGAACAACGTGCTGGCCATGCAGGAGGCGATCCGCGACAACGCCTACGAGGCGATTCTGCTGAACCATCGCGGCGAGTTGGCCGAGTGCGCGCAGTCGAACCTGTTCGCGGTCCGCGATGGCGTCGTCCTCACACCACCGCTCGACGCCGGACTCCTCGAGGGCGTGACCCGGAACTTCCTGTTCGGGGTGGGTGAGGACCTTGGTATCGAGGTGCGTGAGGAGGTGCTGCGTGAGGCCGACCTGGATTCGGTCGACGAACTGTTCCTCACCAGCACCACCCGCGAAGTGGTCCCGATCGTGGATGTTGGTGGCCTGCAGGTCGGCTCGGGTCGCCCTGGTCCCGTCACCGGACGGATGCTGCGCCGGGTTCGCGAGCGGGCCGACGCCCTCAGCCAGGTCGACGGTTAGGCGCCGGTCTCCGCGTAGGCCTCGACCGGGGGACAGGCGCAGATCAGGTTCCGATCGCCGTGCGCGTCATCGATCCGGCCAACCACCGGCCAGACCTTGTGTTCGCGCACGAAGGGCAGCGGAAACACCGCCCGTTCCCGACTGTAGGGATGCGACCAGTGATCGCCGGCCGCCTCGGCCGCGGTGTGGGGAGCGTTCTTGAGCACGTTGTCCGCCGGATCCGCCACGCCATCGACCACCGCTTGAATCTCGCCCCGAATCGATACCAGCGCGTCACAGAAGCGGTCCAGCTCTTCCTGGGGCTCGCTTTCGGTCGGCTCGACCATCATCGTCCCCGGCACCGGAAACGAAACGGTGGGCGCATGAAAGCCGTAGTCCATCAACCGCTTGGCGACATCGATCTCGGCGATCCCGTGCGGCTTGAACTCGCGCAGATCGAAGATCAACTCGTGCGCCACGCGGCCGTTAGCCCGCGTGTAGAGCACCGGATAATATGGCGCCAGTCTGGCCTTGATGTAGTTGGCGCCGAGGATCGCGACTTCCGTCGCCCTCCGCATGCCCGACGGCCCCAACATCCGCATGTAGCCGTGTGAGATCAGCTGGATGCTCGCGCTGCCCCAGGGAGCTGCCGCGATGGCGGGGATCGCCCGGTCCCCGCCGACCGGCACCACCGCATGCCCGGGCAGATACGGCGCCAGATGACCGGCCACCGCGATCGGCCCCATCCCCGGCCCGCCCCCGCCGTGGGGAATCGCGAACGTCTTGTGGAGGTTGATGTGACAGACGTCCGCCCCGATCGCGGCCGGACTCGTCACCCCGACCTGCGCGTTCATGTTCGCGCCGTCCATGTAGACCTGGCCACCACAGTCATGCACGATGGCGCAGATCTCTCGGATGTCATCCTCGAACACCCCGTGTGTCGAGGGATAGGTCACCATCAGGGCGCACAACGCGTCGGCATGCCTTTCGGCCTGCGTCCGAAGGTCGTCGATATCCACATTGCCCGCCTCGTCGCACGCCACGATAACCACACGCATCCCGGCCATCGCCGCCGTCGCCGGGTTGGTGCCGTGTGCCGACGCCGGGATCAGCACGACGTCCCGCTGGCCGTCACCCCGGTCGCGCTGATACGCCCGGATCACCATCAGCCCCGCGAACTCGCCCTGCGCGCCGGAGTTCGGCTGCAGCGAGACCGCGTCGAACCCCGTGATCTCGCAGAGGGAGGCCTCGAGCTCGCGAAACAGCGCCTGATAGCCCTCGGCCAGCGCCACCGGCATGAACGGGTGCATCTCGGCGTACGCCGGCCACGTCACCGGCAGGATCGCCGACGCCGCGGTCAGCTTCATCGTGCAGGACCCGAGCGGGATCATCGACGTGTCCAGTCCGATGTCCCGACTCTCGAGACGCTTCAGATATCGCATCATCTGGGTCTCGGACCGGTGGCGATGAAACACCGGGTGGGTCATGAAGGGTGACGCTCGCCGCAATTTGACCGGCCAGTCCGGAGCCTGGTCCGGCACGTCCATCGAGACGGTCAGCGCCTCGGCGTCCAGCGCGGCCGCGAACAGCTGAAGGATCTCGGCGACATCGGACGCGGTCGTGGTTTCGTCGAGGGCGATCCCCACGCCGGTCGCCTCGACATACCGGAAGTGGATACCCGCTTCGGTCGCGTGGTAGCGCAGGCGCTCCACGGTCGGTTCGGTGAGGTTGACCCGGAGCGTGTCGAAGACGTCGTGATGGACCGGCGGCGCCCCGATGGTCTCGAGGCCCTCGGCCAACCGTCTGGCGAACCCGTGCACGCGGCGAGCAATGCCTCGCAGGCCGTCAGGTCCGTGGTAGACACCGTAGAAGCCGGCCAGGTTCGCCAGCAGGGCCTGCGCCGTGCAGATGTTCGACGTCGCGCGCTCTCGGCGAATGTGCTGCTCCCGGGTCTGCAGCGACATCCGGTAGGCCGGATTCCCGTGCCGATCGACCGACAGGCCAATGATGCGCCCCGGCGTCTGTCGCACATACTCGGTGCGCGTGGCGAAGAACGCCGCGTGCGGCCCTCCGTAGCCCATCGGCACGCCGAAGCGCTGGGAGTTGCCCACAACGACATCGGCTCCAACTTCGCCCGGCGGCGTGACCAGAGTCAAGGCGAGCAGGTCGGTCGCCACCGCCACCAGCGCGCCCGCATCGTGCGCGCGGGCAATCACGGTGTCGAGCGGCGCGACCTCACCGTCCTCCGCCGGGTACTGCAACAACACGGCGAAGACGCCGTCCGCCTCGGAGATCGACCCGGGATCGCCCACCGTCACCTCGATCCCAAGCGGCTCACAGCGGCCCCGAACGACATCGATGGTCTGCGGGAAACAGGCGGGCGACACCAGCACCCGGTTCGCGTCGGGCCGGCGACGAGCCTGGACCCGGTGCAGCAGGGTGACCGCCTCGGCCGCGGCCGTCGCTTCGTCGAGCAACGACGCGTTGGCCACCGGCATGGCCGTCAGGTCTCCCACCATCGTCTGGAAGTTGAGAAGCGCCTCCAGACGGCCCTGCGCCACTTCTGCCTGATACGGGGTGTAGGGGGTATACCAGCCGGGATTCTCGAAGACATTGCGCAGGATGACACTCGGGGTCAGGCACCCGTAGTAGCCGAGCCCGATCAAGGCCCGACCGCTCTTGTTCCCTTTGCCGACCTCACGAATCCGGGCGAGGAACTCCGGCTCGGTTTCCGGTCCCGGCACCGCGAGCGGCGCACTCAGCCGGATGTCGGCCGGCACTGCCTCGTCGATGAGCGTCTCGAGCGACGAGGCGCCGACCGCCTCCAGCATCCGCTCGACATCATCCGCACTGGGACCGATATGCCGGTCCGCGAACCGATCCTGCCGAACGTCGATCACAGACTTTCCACCAGCTCGGCGTAGGCAGCGGCATCGAGCAGGCCGTCCGTCGCGGCCGGGTCCGAGAGCTCGAGCACGATCATCCACGCCTCATGCGCCGATTGGTTGACCGTTTCCGGCCGATCAGTAAGGGCCGCGTTCACCTCGACCACCTTCCCTGCCAGCGGGCAGTAGATGTCGGAGACCGCCTTGACCGACTCGATCGAACCGAACTGCGCCCCGGCGGCAAACTCCTGACCGACCTCGGGCAGCTCCATGAACACCACGTCACCGAGCTGCTGCTGGGCGTAATCGGTGATGCCGACCCGAGCCGTCGACCCGGACACCGTGACCCATTCGTGTTCGCGTGTGTACTGTCTGTCCGTCGGATACATGACCGTCTCACCCTTTGTCGCGCTTGTAGAACGGCAGCGGCACGACCGTGGCCTCCACCGGCCGCTCCCTGATCTCGATCTCCAGGCTGCTGCCCGCCTCGGTCAGCTCCCGCGGCACGTAGGCCAGGCCCACCGCGCGTTCCAGGAACGGCGTGCGAGTCCCGCTCGTGACCCGGCCCACGACCTCGCCGTCCTTGAGCACGCGATAGCCGTGACGCGCGATACCTCGTCCGACCATCTCGAAGCCCACGAGCTTTGTCGTGACGCCAGACTCCCGTTGTGTGAGGAGAGCATCACGGCCCACGAAGTCAGCCTTCTCCCACCCGACCGTCCAGCCGAGGCCCGCCTCGAGCACCGTGGTCGTGTCGTCGACGTCCTGTCCTGACAGCCGCATCGCCGCTTCGAGCCGCAGGGTATCCCGTGCACCCAGGCCCGCTGGCCGCAGCCCCTCGGGTTCCCCCGCCGTCAGCAGCGCGCCCCAGAGCCGTTCAGCCCCCTGCGGGGGCACGAACACCTCGAACCCATCTTCTCCGGTGTAGCCGGTGCGGGAGATCGTGGCTCTGATGCCGGCGACCTCGCCGGTCGTGAACCGGTAGTAGCCGATCTGATCCAGCTCGACGTCGGTCAGCGTCTGCAGGATCGCCAGGGCGCGTGGCCCCTGCACGGCGATCAACGCGTAGCGGCTACTCGTGTTCACCGCCATGGCGTCACCGACGCCCTGAATGTGCTGCTGAATCCAGGCGTAGTCCGACTGGATGCCGCTGGCATTCACGACGAGCAGGTAGTGGCTGTCGGCCAGACGATAGACCAGCAGGTCGTCAACGAAGGTGCCAGCGTCGGTCGCGAGCACCGAATACTGCGCCTGCCCGATCTCGAGACGGGAGGCATCGTTGGTAGAAATCCTCTGAACTGCGGCCAGGGCGTCGTCACCGGCGATCTCGATCTCGCCCATGTGACTGACGTCGAACAGACCGGCCGCCCGCCGGACCGCGAGATGCTCCTCGGTGATGCCGGCGTACTGCACCGGCATCTCCCACCCGCCGAACGGCACCATCCGCGCCCCCATGGCGACGTGACGGGCGTGGAGCGGAGTCTTGCGAAGATTGGCCGCAGCGTCGTTCATGGACCGGTGGAACCGGCTGCTCGAGGACAGCCCGAACCGCATGCCGCGATTCCTGAAAAAGATGCGTGATGTGCAGGGGCGGCCGCAGGCCGGCGACCCGAGACCTCAGTTGCGCTAACCGTACTATCGGGACCCGGTGACGGTCAAGATACGACCCGCTCAGGCGGAGTCGAATGTCGGTTCGACAGAGGTCCGTGACGGGGTGGGCACATTGGCCACGTCCCAGTTCGTTCGCATAGCCGGCGTGTGGCGCAGATACGACTGCAGTGTGTGATAGCTGATCCCGAGCACCTCCCAGGCCTTTCGCTTGTTCCGATCGCATCGCTCCAGCACGAGTCGCGCGCATCGGCTACCCCACGCCCGCATGGTGTCGCCTCCCCAGGGCGACGGTTCGAGCACCTCGGCAAACCGCTTCGTGCGCCGTGGAGGGAGGTCGCCGACGTCGATGTCGTCTCCGCGCGCCGGCCCTGCTGCCAGTCCAACCACCATGACCACCAGGATCGCTAAATATCTCATCTCGTCTCCACGATCGGTTACCGGCGCCGCGACATGCGACGCCTCGGACGGCCTCCGGGGGAATGCCAATGCCGGTGAGGTCGGGCACGCCACATCGGCCACGCGCCCGACGGCCGCCCTGGACTGGTGCGAAGAACGGTCCAACGATGGAGCGTGGCGACCGTGGCGACATACACCGTTACCCGACAGACAGTTAGCCGAACGCGTCGAGCCGGACGTCAGGGCCACAGCCGGGACGTCGTCGGTCAGACGTCGCCTCCGGTTCCCCCGAAGCGAGGCCTTGGCCGTGGGGACGGCGGGAACGTGGGTTCGCCGCGCGGCAACCGCGGTTAGCTCGTGGCGGTGGGCGGGCGGCTCGACCGCCGGCGTCGAGAGCCGGCTCGCAGCAGACCCAGGAGGGCGAGTGGCCCGAGCACGGCGAGTTCGACAGTCACGGCACGCGCCAGCGAGAGCCAGCACTCGACGAGCCAGTACTGCCGGCACACCGGATAGAACAGCTCGACCGGGGAAATATGAAACGCGCCGTCGAATGGCCAGAGCGCCATCAACCCGAATGGCGCGACGGTATCGGTGCCGAGCCAGTCAAGCAGCACGTGCGTCGCATAGGCCGCGCCGATCGCAGCCCAGAGCCGTGGTCGACGCGGCGCGACGAGAACGGCCATCCCGGTAATGAGCAGCACGGCGCCCACCGAGTGCGACGCGCCCCGGTGCGCCCCAACCAGGAAGTCCAAGTCAGGCAACATCCCGACCGCGGCGAAGAGCGCCGACCAGCGCAGCGATCGAGACCGGTCTCCCGAGGTCTCCTCCGCCCGGCCCACGAGCGCGCCGGCTGCAATCCCCCCGAGCGCGTGTCCCAGCGGTGTCGGCATTACCCTTAGTTGATTACTATATCGCCCGAGGAGCCGGACCCATGCGACTGCTCTCGTTCAGCCTGACGTTCATCGCCGGAGCGGTCTCGATGGCCGCGCTCTCAACCTGCTGGCCAGTCGCCAGCGCTCAGTCCAGGAGCCCGCACCCCGATCCGATCTCGATCGTCGAGACGCTCTTCGACGCCGCCCGCACCGGCCGATTCGAGGCGCTCGCGTCGCTCTGTCCGCCGTCAGGGGACCACGACGACGCCATCGGGCGCATCTGCGAACTGCAGCCGGGCACCCCCGATGCGACCGCCTTCGTTGAGCTCTTCGCCACCGGGTCCGTCGCCGGACCCATCCGTCGCCGCGCCGAGGTGCCCATCGCGTTCGGGCCCGGCGGCACCCAGCGTGAACGGCTGGAGTTGATCGAGCGCGACGGCCAGTGGTATCTCTTCACTTTCTGACCATTGAGGAGCATCATGTTCCAGCATCTCCACCTTTCCGCCTGCACTCTTGCCATCGCCGCGCTGTGTCTTGGCGCCGCCTCACAGGCCCTTGCCCAGTCCGGCCTAGAGATCTACTGGGTGGACGTCGAAGGCGGAGCCGCCACGCTCGTGATCACGCCCGATCGGGAGGTGATCCTGATGGACACCGGATGGCCCCGCGAGGACGCGCGCGACGCCGAACGCATCCGCACGGCCATGACCCACGCCGACGTAGACGAGATCGACTATCTCCTGTTCTCGCACTTCCACACAGACCATGTGGGCGGGTTGGAAGCCCTGGATGCCCGGGTCCCCATCCGAACGATCGTCGACCACGGCAACAGCGTCGAACGGGACACCGAACGAGGCGGCCGGCTCTGGGAGCAGTATCTCCGGCTGGCCGGAGACCGCCGACGCTCGATCGCCCCCGGGGACAAGCTACCCTTCCGTGGCGTCGAGTTCACGTTCGTGGGCGCCCACCGGGAACTGATCGACTCGCCGGAGCGACGTGCGCCAAACCCCCGATGCGCCGGAGTCGAGTCGCCGGATCCGGACATGGGCGAGAACGGACACAGCCTGGCTTACATGATCTCGCTAGGCGCGTTCCAGTTCCTCAACCTCGGCGACATGACACCAGACCGGGAGTTTGACCTCGCGTGCCCCGAGAACCGGCTTGGAGTCGTCGACCTCTGGCAGGTCCCCCACCACGGCGGCTACGGCGCGATCCGGCCCGAGCTCGCTGGTGCGCTCGAACCGACGGTGGCGGTCATCAACAACGGGCCCCGCAAGGGCGGTACGCCCGACTCGCTGGTCGTCATCCAGCAAACGGCCGAGGTCGGCGACGTCTGGCAGTCGCACCGGGCCATGATGGACGACGCCGCGCACAACACCGACGAGCCGTTGACCGCCAACCTGACCGAAGAGGACGAGTGTCGGGGGCACTGGATCAAGGCCACCGTCGCCGCCGACGGGCGCAGCTGGACCATGACCAACGGCCGCACCGGCTACAGCCGAAACTACCTCTCGAAGTAACTCCGGAGTCGCAATGCAGCGCAGGCTTCATCATGCCGAGCCTGCCGGGCGCGCACGGCCAAACCTACACATCCAGGTTTGGCATAAGCCAACGCCAGCATGCGATGGCGTTGGCCCCGCGCTGGTCCGCGCGGAGGCGTGGGGCATTGGGGCCCCACTAGCCGCGCGTGGGGTTTGGGGCGAAGCCCCATGGAAGGACTAGTCCTCGAGTTCAATCTCGATCGCGCCGTCGACAATCCGGAGTCGATGCGCGCGAAGCCGACCCCCGGCGGGAGGTGTCACCGGCGCACCGTCGGCCACCCGAAACTGGGCGCCGTGCCATAGACACGTGACGAGCCCATCCTCACAGGTGCCCTCCGTCAGCGGGCCGCCGTTGTGCGTGCAGTAGTCGTCGTAGGCTCGGTATGTCCCAGCATCATTGAAGAGCGCGATCTTCCGGTCCTGAAGTCGCACACAGCGTGCCTTCCCCTCTGCCACGTCCCCGTGGCGCCCGATCTCGATCCAGCGGCCCATGTATCGTCGCCCTCCTCGTCGGTGCTCACATCCGATCGAGCGGCACATGGTCGAACCCGTGCGCCTTGGCCACCGCCGGATGCGTCACCTGGCCGCCCACCAGGTTGACGCCACCGCCCAGCGCGGGGTCCTGGACCGCTTCGCGCCACCCGAGGTTCGCGGTCTCGAGCGCATAGGTCATGGTGGCGTTGGTCAACGCATAGGTCGAGGTGTGCGGCACCGCTCCCGGCATATTGGCCACGCAGTAGTGCACGACCCCTCTTCGACATAATGTGTGTCCCCATCCGTCGTCGGGTCACCAACCGGGGTGTCTTGGCCCCAGGGATCAGCACGGCGCAGATCACCAGATCCGCTTCGGCCACCGCCTCCTCGATGTTGGCGGCATTCGACATGAGGGTCGTTACATACCCCTGAACCACGTCGCGCACATAGCCGAGACGCAACGGGCCGATGTCGATGATGGTCACCCGCCCTCGGCGCACGCCAGACACGCCCGGCAGCAGAATCCCCTTGCCCCCAGCAATCATATTCAATCGGGTGGCCCCGGCCTGCACCGCCAGCCGCCCCGCAACCTCAGACATCGCAACCAGCAGCGGGAGCGTGCCGTCCTCGAGTTGCACCGTCTCATAGGCGGTGCCCACGATCCCGGTGTCCAGCAACCGTGCGGTCAACGACTTCGACGCCGCCAGATGAAGATAGGTGAACAGCACCTGATCTGGCCGCATCATCGAAAACTCCGGCTCGAGCGGCTCCTTGACCTTCAGTGCCAGATCCGCCTCCCACACCTCGCTGGCGTTGGGCACCACCCTGGCTCCGGCCCGCTCTGGATCAGCACCTCGTGTCCATGCGTACAAAATGCCGCCACTCCGGACGGGGTGATCGCCACCCGATCCTCGTCGTCCTTCAGCTTCGTCGGTGTACCAACCCTCATGCCCCCATTGTCGCCCGCCACCGAGCGCCGCGTCATCACGTCCACCGATGGCCCGGCGACGGTCAGTCCAGTGCGCTACAATGTCGACGCTGTCACCTGACCACCGACTCGGCAGGCTCCGAGGCGAACAACGATGCGTATCACCCAGCGCAGCTCCGGCCCTGTCACCATTCTCGATCTCGACGGCCCGATCACCCGCAACGACGGGTACGGCGAGGTCAAGGCGACCGTGTCTCCGCTCGTCCAGCAGGACGACACGCGCATCCTGCTCAACATGGCCGGGGTGAGTTACATGGACAGCACCGGAATTGGCGAGCTTATAAGCGTGTTCATCAGCGTTCGGAACCGTCAGGGCAAGCTCGAGATCGTGAACCTGACCGACCGCATGCGAGAGCTCTTCGAGGTCGCCCAGCTGGTGAAGGTGTTCGAGCTGTTCGACGACGAGGCCACCGCGGTGGAAAGCTTCTGACCCGCGGCCAAGGAGGAAGCCTAGATGCTCGCGATCCTGTCGCTGTTGCCCATCCTGACCGTCGCGGTGTTCCTGGTCTTGTTGCGCTGGCCAGCCAGTCGGGCCATGCCGCTGACCTACGCCGTGGCCGTCGTGCTGGCGCTGTTCGTCTGGCAGGTTCCAGGACTCCAGGTCGCGGGCGCCACCATCAACGGCATCATCGTGGCGTTGACGCTGCTCTACATCATCTTCGGCGCCATCCTGCTGCTGAACACCCTCCAGGAAATCGGCGCGATCTCGGCCATCCGACAGGGATTCACCGATATCAGTAGCGACCGACGGGTCCAGGTCATCATCATCGCCTGGCTCTTCGGGTCGTTCATCGAAGGCTCGGCCGGCTTCGGCACGCCGGCCGCCGTCGCCGTTCCACTGCTGGTCGGATTGGGGTTCCCGGGCATGGCGGCCGTCATGTCCGGCATGATCATCCAGAGCACGCCGGTCAGCTTCGGCGCCCTGGGCACGCCCATTCTCGTCGGCGTGAACACCGGGCTCTCCGCCGACCCGGCGACCGCCGAGTACGCCGCCACCCTTGGCTATGCCCAGTGGGAAGAATTCCTCGGCTTCGTGGCGTTGCGCGTGGCCATTCTCCACGCCATCGCCGGGACCCTCATCCCGCTCATCCTCGTCTCCTTCCTAACCCGATTCTTCGGCAAGGAGCGGTCCTTTGCCGAAGGGCTCCGAGTCTGGCCGTTCGCGCTGTTCGCCGCCTTCGCCATGACCGTGCCCTACGTCCTGGCGGCTCGCTTCCTCGGTCCTGAGTTCCCAGCCCTGATCGGCAGCCTGAGCGGCCTGGTCATCGTCGTCTCGGCGGCCCGCGCCGGCTTCCTGGTCCCGAAGAAGGAGGACCACTGGGACTTCGAGGACAAGAACCAGTGGCCGGCCGAGTGGACCGGCTCCGCCGAGTTCAAGGACAACGACACCGGTCCGCGCATGAACCTGGTGAAGGCCTGGATGCCCTACGTGGTCGTCGCGCTCCTGCTCCTCACCTCGCGCGCGGTGCCCGTCTTCCGCGACTTCCTGCAGTCCATCACGCTCACCTGGGACGGCATCCTGGGCAGCACCATCAACATGGGCGCCGTGCAGCCGCTCTATCTGCCGGGCACGCTGTTCATCGTGGCGTCGCTCATCACCGTGGGGATGCACGGGCTCTCGATGCCGGCCTACGTCCGAGCCTGGAAGACGTCGCTCAAGGTGTCCGCGGCGGCCTCGGTCGCGCTGATCTTCACCGTCCCGATGGTGCAGGTCTTCCTGAACACCAGCGGCGGGGCGGCCGGTTACGACCAGATGCCGATCGTGCTTGCCGACGGAGTGGCCTCCCTGGCTGGCGGCGCCTGGCCGATCTTCGCGCCATTCATCGGCGGCATCGGCGCCGCCGTCGCCGGAAGCAACACCGTCAGCAACATGATGTTCTCGCTCTTCCAGTTCGGAATGGGTGAACGCATCCTCGCCGACCCGGTCTGGATCGTGGCGCTCCAGGCGGTGGGTGGCGCGGCCGGCAACATGATCTGCGTCCACAACGTGGTGGCGGCCTCCGCGGTGGTCGGCCTCCTCGGCAAGGAGGGGTCGATCATCCGGATGACCGTGCTCCCCTTCACCTACTACGCGCTCTTGCCGGGCTCGGTCGGCTATCTGATCGTGTCTTACGGCAGCTCCGGCTTGCTGAACATCGGCACGGTGCTGGTGTCCCTGATCGCGGCGACCGCGGCGTATTTCATCATCAAGCACGGCCGTGCTCCGACCGCGACCTAGCGCATGCGCCTCTTTACGCTGTCAGCCATTGAGAGCGAACCGGGCGATCCGAACACGTTCGTCGGCCGGTCGCGTCTCACCCGGATGAACGCTGTCGCCGCTCGGCCGGCGACGAACGTCTACCGGGTGGCGTTCGATGCTGGCGCGCGGACCAACTGGCACACCCACAGCGGCTACCAGCTGCTGCAGGTCATCGAGGGGGTTTGCCGCTTCCAGAAGGCGGGTGAGCCGATTCGTGAGGCCGCCGCGGGAGACCTGATCTCCATCGCCCCGGAGGAGCGCCATTGGCATGGCGCAACGCCGGATGGACCGATGACACACATCGCCATCAACCTCGACGCCACGACCAGCTGGTTCGAGCCGGTCTCCGACGACGACTACGGCGGCCGGTAGCCCAATGGCGTCGGTCGTGGTCACCACCACGGTTGGTCCCTCGCCGCCGCTGGAAAACCGCGCTCGGGTTCTCGCCAGACGCCTCGGGCACCGATATGTCGCGCGACGGCGCCTGACCCTCCGCGTCTTGCTGGACCGCACCGACGCCACCGCCTCCCTCATCGTCGGAGATGAGGCGCTTCGCTACGGCGTGCCTGGACACGCGTACGGCTTCCACCCGAACATGGCTCGGCATCGCGTGGCGACCATCGTCGCCGGAGGCGTGGACCGCCTCGCCAAGGTAGCCGCTCTCACGTCCGGCGACCGGTTTCTCGACTGCACCTGCGGTCTGGGCGCGGACGCCATCGTGGCGGCCCACGTCGTCGGTTCAGCCGGCGTGGTCGAGGCGCTCGAGGCCAACCCCATCCTGGCGACGCTTGTCGAGCATGGCCTGCGGAGCTACGCCCACCGTGACCCGGCGCTCGTCCGCGCGATGCGTCGGGTGCGGGTACGAACGACCAACTATCGCGACCTGCTTCCGACACTCGGTGAGAACAGCTGGGACGTCGTCTACCTCGACCCGATGTTCGACAGGCCGGTCGCCGCCACGCGGAGCCTCGACCTCGTGCGCCGCCTCGCCATCCGCAACCGCCCCACGCGGGACGACATCGCCCTGGCTCGACGGGTCGCCCGACGGGCGGTCGTCATCAAGGATCGGGCGCCCGGCTCACTGCTCCAGGCGCTGGATGTGCCGGTGGTGTCGACGAGCCACCGGATCTGGTTTGGGGCGGTCTCGGCCTGACACTCCGGTGCGCTAGCTGGAGCGGAGCGGGCCGGAGGTGGGCCAGCCACACGACCGCTCCGCATTCTGCTCATCCAGCCACCGCTGCAGCGGAGCAAAGTAGTCGAGCATCGCGGTCGCATCCATCTCGCGTCGCCCCGTGACCTGCTCCAGGGCATCGGGCCAGGGCTCACTCGCGCCGAGCTCCAGCATCCGTCGGAGACGCACCCCGGCGTCACCGCTGCCGTAGATGGAGCAGCGATGCAGGGGCCCCTCGAACCCGGCTGCGTCACACAGCGCCCGATGAAACTGAAACTGCAGGATGTGAGCAAGAAAGTAGCGGGTATAGGAGGTGTTGGCCGGAACGTGATACTTCGCGCCCGGGTCGAAATCGGCTTCACTCCGTGGTACCGGCGGCCTGATTCCCTGATATCGCGTGCGGAGCTCCCACCACCCGTCGTTGTAGGCCTCCGGCTCGATCTCGCCGGAGAACACCTTCCATCGCCATTGATCCACCATCAGCCCGAACGGCAGGAACGCCACCTTGTCGAGGGCCAGACGCATCAGCAGTCCCAGATCGCGATCTGGCGGCGGCACACGACCCAGCAACCCCACCTCGGACAGATACTCCGGAGTGATCGACAGCGCGATCGTGTCGCCGATGCCTTCGTGAAACCCGTCGTTCGCGCCTGCCCGGAACAGTGGAGATTGCTCCTGGTAGGCCCGCTGATAGTAGTTGTGGCCCAGCTCATGATGAATCGTGACGAAATCCTGGTCGTTGATGCCGATGCACATCTTGATCCGGATATCCGATTCGTAGTCCAGATCCCAGGCGCTGGCGTGACACACCACGTCTCGGTCTTCTGGCTGGACGAACTGCGACCGCTGCCAGAACGTGTCGGGCAACGGATCGAACCCAAGCGAGCTGAAGAATCGCTCGCCGTAGCGAACCATCTCGAGCTCATCGACACGGTTCGACTCGAGCAGCGAAGTCAGGTCATAGCCGGGATCGGCGCTCGGCGGCGCGACCAGGTCGTAGATGTTCGACCAGGTCTGGCTCCACATGTTGCCCAGCAGATGTGCCGGAATCGGCTCATCATCGGGCACGACGGCCGAGCCGTACTCCGACGCCAGGCCCGCGCGCACGTGACAGTGCAGCGCTTCGTACAGCGGTCTTACCTCTCCCCAGAGCCGTTCCAGGTCCGCGGTAAACGCATCGGGCGACATGTCGTATCCCGCTCGCCACATCTCTCCGAGGTCGGCGAAGCCGAGTTCCTGCGCCCCCGCATTCGCCAGCTCGACGAACCGCACGTACGAACTCCGCATCGGCGGCGACACCTGGCGCCATCCCAGCCACAGGTCGAGCAGCTCGTCGGTGTCGCGGCTCTCGGCGAGCCGCCGCTCCATCTCCGGCAAGGTCAGGCACGAGTCGTCACCGTCAGGGCAGTACACGCCCCGGCCGTAGGTACTCTCCATGCCCGTCGTTATCTCGGACAGCTCGGCCTGGGCCGCCCCGTCGGACGGCGCGGCGACGCCCATCGAGGTCTTCAGCAGCAACAACTTGCGACGGAGCGCCTCGGGTAACTCGACGTCGTCGAACCTGGCCGCTTCGGTCGCCAGACGCATCGTGGCGCCAATGACGGCGGTCTGGGCATCGGCCGCCATCCGGGTGGTGTCATCCGTGATGTAGGTGCTCTGGACCCAGGCGGCCCGTCCCGCATCGATCCAGAGCGACAGCAGCTCCTGCTCGGCCTCAGCCAGGAAACGCTCCGCTTCGTCCGCCGTCGGAAGGGTGTCGCCGCAGCCGGCCCAAGGCAAGACTGCCGTCAACAGCAACGCCAACCGCCACCCCCCCCTAGTCGCAGATCGCATCGAGACTCCTCAGAGATGAGTGAAGCGGGTCGAACGGCGCCTTCCGCGCACCGCCCCACGACGGCGTCGGTCAGGATGCGGGCGCCGATACGGTCCGCTCGGACTGCCAGCGGTCGATCAGTCCGTCCTCGACCAAAATCGTGTCCGCGCGGTCCGAGCCGGTCGACACGATTGCGACCGGCACGCCGGTCACCTCTTCGAGGCGCCGCACATAGGCCTGAGCCGCCGAGGGAAGGTCTTCGTATCGACGCACGCCGGCCGTCGGAGTATCCCATCCCGGCAGCCGCTCGTAGATCGGCTCGCACTCGATGAGCGCGGCGCCATTGGTGGGAAACTCGGTAATCACGCCTCCTCGGTGGCGATAGCCGGTGCAGATCGGGATCTCGTCGAGTTCGTCGAGGACGTCCATCTTCGTCAGCGCCAGCGCGTCGATCCCGTTGATGCGCACGGCGTAGCGGACCGCCACGGCGTCGTACCACCCGCAGCGGCGAGGCCGCCCGGTCGATGCGCCGTACTCTCCGCCGCTCTCGCGCAACTCATCGCCCTCGGCCCCATGCAGCTCGGTCGGCAGGGGACCTTCGCCGACTCGGGTCGTGTAGGCCTTGGCGATCCCCAGCACCGCGCCGACCGCGCGGGGCCCGACGCCCAGGCCGGTGCAGATCCCACCGACCGTGCCGTTCGAGGAGGACACGAACGGGTAGGTGCCGTGGTCGATGTCGAGCATCGTGCCTTGGGCACCCTCGAACAGCACGCACTCCCCCGCGTCGATCGCACGGCTCAACGCCAGGGACGCGTCACCCACCCAGCGCTCGAGTCCGTCCCACGCCGCCCGCAGCTCGCGATGCACGACACGCCAGTCGGCCTCGGCCCCGCCCACGGCCCGATTGCGTAACGACACGTTCTCGCGAATCGCGCGCGCCAACGGACCCTCGTCGCTCCGGTCGGACAGGTCCGCCAGTCGGATGCCGCGGCGCCCGACCTTGTCCTCGTAGCTGGGGCCGATGCCGCGCGATGTGGTGCCGATCTTCCGATCGCCCCTCCGCGCTTCAGCCAACACCTCCAGTTCCCGGTGATACGGCAGAATGAGATGCGCCTTGTCGCTGATGAGAAGTCGGTCACCAACGTCGATGCCCTGGGTCGCCAGCAGGTCGACTTCCTTGAAGAGAGCCTCGGGGTCGACGACGACACCGTTGCCAATGATGCATCGCACGCCCTGGTGCAGAATGCCGGACGGCAGCAGGTGAAGGATGAACTGCTCGTCGCCCACGATCACGGTGTGCCCCGCGTTGTGACCACCTTGATAGCGCGCCACCACGGACACCCGTGGTGTCAGCAGGTCTACTATCTTCCCCTTGCCCTCGTCGCCCCACTGGGCGCCAATCACCGCGATGTTCACACTCTTCCTCTGACTCTGCAGGCGACGCGTTCAGACCGCCTCGCCACAACCCCAAGCGATCGATCGTAGCAGAAGGTCTACCCACGCGCACGGCTCGCGACTCCACAAGCAAGGTTCACTCCGCCCGTCCGTTCAGACCCGGATCGGGGGGGCCATGAAAGTCAAGCACGAAATGCGTGCGCGGCTTCGAAACGGCGTTTGACAATCGGTTCACGCATTCTTTACCTTCTACCCTTCCGAGTCGTCATTCACTACCTCACACCGCCGCACAAGCGGCCGCGCCAAAGCGAAACGAGTGCTGGCTGAGCGCCCCACGATCGAACGGAAAATCGTCACCGCGCTCGACGCGTCGCCGGCCCGAGTCCCAGTGATCGTCGGCGGATGCGGTAGCGGCCGCACGACCCTGCTGCGACGACTCCAGCACCAACTCGGCGCATCGGCCGAGTATCTCGACGTAGAGCGAGTGGCGACCACGCCTGAAGGCTTTCTGTCTTCGGTTGCCGCCGCCACGGCCTGCACGGCGCCGGACGAGATTCCCCAAGAGGAACCACGACGATCGGCCCGTGTCGCCTTCGACCGGATGTGCAGGTTCCTCGAACATGCCCGCACCCCGACCGGAGAGGCCGTCACGTTCTTGCTCGACGAGGCCTTGGAAGTGCGGACGTTCGAGAGCTTCCCCGGACTTCGGGGCACCCTCAGGGAACTATGGGCGCCGCTGTGCGCCGGCCCCAATCGCTTCGTCCTCACGACCCGTTTCGTGACCCGCACGCAGCGACTCTTCCGAGATGCGCCCGAGCAGTTCGAGTTGATCCAAGTTCCCCCACTCACCCCGGGGGAAGTCGCGACCGGACTCATTCGTCTGGAGCTGGGTGAGAGCGAGGACGAACGGGTCGAGCTGAGCCGCATCCTGCACGCCTTGACCGGCGGCCGTCCCCTGTATCTCCAACTACTCGCTGCCGCGACCAAGGCAATGGGCGCCGGGGACCCGGTCAGCGCGCTGGCGTCACAGCTCTCGCCGGGGGCGCCACTCTCGATGGCCTGCCGCTTCTCCTACGAGCTTCGGCTGCATCGCGCTCGTGGCTATGGGGCGCTGAAAGCGATCCTCCAGGTACTCTCGCAGCAGGAACCGCTCACCCTGACCGAGATCGCCCAGCGCCTGGGCCTGACGCCGGGCTCCACCAAGGACTACCTCTCGTGGCTCGAAGACGTGGACCTGTTGCAGGTCCAGCAGAAGCGCTACAGCTTCTCGGATCCGGTGCTACGGCTGTGGGTGCGTCTTCACGGCCTCGCCCACCCGCCGGGCGAGGAGGATCTGGCACGAGAGGCCCAGGAGTACGCGGTGTCGCGATTCCCCTACATGGAGCCCGCGATGGTGCCTGAACCGACCGGGGCGACGCCCCAGCCGCGAGAGCGGTCCTGGGGCATGATCGAGATTGACTAGCCCTCGGCCAGTTGCTCCAGCGCCTGCTGGGCAGCCTGCTGCTCCGACTCCTTCTTACTCCGGCCTTCACCTTGACCCAGCGGACGCTCACCCGCCGCCACCTCGGACGTGAACACCCTCCGATGCGGCGGCCCTGCCTCGCCGACTAGCCGATACCGCGGCAAACCCAGCTCGCGCGCCTGCATCGCCTCCTGCAACGCCGACTTGTAGTCGGTCTGCAGGCCCTCCGCCAGTTCTCCGTCCCGAACCGCATCGAGCGGCTCACGGAACCAACGCTCGATGAACTCGTCCGCCGCCTCGATGCCTCCGTCAAGATAGACGGCCGCCACCACCGCCTCGAAGGTGTCGGCGATCAGAGAGCGCTTCCGGCGCCCGCCGGTCTTCTCCTCTCCGCGCCCCAGCAGCAGATGCTCGCCTAGCCCCACCTCGGTACCGATCCGGGCCAGCGCCGTCGTCGACACCAGCATCGCCTTCGCCTTCGACTTCTGTCCTTCGTTCCAGTCAGGACACTCCCTGAACAGGCGATCGGCGATGACGAATCCCAGCACGGCGTCGCCCAAAAACTCGAGTGATTCGTTGTCGCGCACCCCGCCGCTCGCATCCTCGTGCGCCCGGGAACGATGGGTCAGCGCATGTTCCAGCAGCCCAGGATCCGAGAACCGGTAGCCGATCGCCTCTTCCACGGAACGGAACTCGTCCCGGATCCGGGTAAGCTGCTGCGAGACCTCCGGGCGAAACTCCTCGATCAACTCGAGCGCTCGTTCAGCCTCCTCGGCTCGCACCGCCAGGCGGACCCCACTGAGGCCGCCCAGGGGAAAGATCGCCTGGGGCACGTCGGTCGACGTTAGGGCGTCGATCCCGCTTGTCTGGAGTAGGCCCCGTACGACGTCGGCCTCAATCGCCGACTGGGTGCGGAACACGACCACCGGCTGCGAGGTGGTCACTCCGTCTCCTCGCCAACCGCGTCAATCCGCAGCAGCACGATCGTGGCGGAGGAATCGACCAGGCGCAGCCACGCCGGCGTTGCGCCACCGACGAGCGCGACGACCAGCTTGACCAGGAGGGCAACCGCCGCCGAGCGGCCGAACCACGAGCGCAGGGTCGTGCGAAGCAACGCACCCAGGTCGTCGGGCGGCGCGGACCGCCCTCGGCGGCGCTCCACGACCGGCAATGCCGGCAGCGACCCGGGGGGAGGCGATGCAGCCATGAAGGTCCGACGCGCCCCGCTCAGGGCTCGGGAGTGGGACTGGCTGCCGGCTCGACCGCCGCCGCTATCCAGCTGAGATAGCGCTCGTCTCCAGCGCTCACGGGGAGCACCAGAAACTCCGGTGTGTCATAAGGATGGAGGTCGCGCACGGTGCGACGAAGCTCGTCGACCCGGCCCATCCGGGTCTTGATCAACAACTGACGCTCGCGTCCCTGATCGATGGCCCCGTCCCATCGGAACCAGGAGTCCATCGGCGGCAGCGCGCTGACACACGCGGCGACCCGGGCCTCGACCAGCGCCCGGGCAAACTCCCGCACGTCGGCATCCTCCGGCCACGTCACGAGCACGACCACCGCGGCTGTGGAACTCATTCTGTTCCGGGTCCTAATCTCGTCGTCCTCTCGGTCCGAAACTACGGCATACATGCCGCGACGCGCTCCCTCAGCCGCCTCGTCCGCCGCGACCCGCCGACGACAGCCACGTCAGCCGGCGTTGCCGCTGCGACCAGCCCGGACGGGCGCGACCAAAGTCCGCCCACCGGACGCTCCACCGTCGGTCAGTCGCCAGGTGTTCCGCTGGATGGCCGCGCTCGGTGCGGCGGTGCTCATGGCCAACGCCTTCGTCGGGGAACGGGGATGGCTGGAGACCTCACGCGTACGTCAAACCCAACGCGATCTCCTCGATGACATCGCGCAGCTGCGCCACGAAAACCAGATACTGGCCCGCGAAGCCCGCCGCCTACGCGAGGACCCCGCCGCCATCGAAGAACTCGCGCGGAGCGAACTGGGGCTGATCCATCGCGGAGAACGCGTGTTCATCTTCACCGACCGCCGCACTGCCCGCTAGGGACACCACGCCGGTCGTTGACCGTGTCCGAGCTGCATGGTACCATGCATCTACGCTTGTGTTTTCAGGCACTTGACGCGGGGTGGAGCAGTCCGGTAGCTCGTTGGGCTCATAACCCAAAGGTCGGGGGTTCAAATCCCCCCCCCGCAACCACACTTTCATACACGGCTGCTCGAAGGGTGACCACGGTCACCCTTTTTTTCGTGACGGGTCGCACGATCCGCAGCCTCGGAGATTCACCATGACCGTAGTCCCCCAGCATCATGGCGCCAGTTTCCTCCTCGGCGCCGTTGGCCCTGAAGATGTCGTCTGCCCTGAAGACATGGGTGATACCGAACGTCTGCTGGTCCAGTCCATCAAGGAGTTCGCGGAGCAGGAAGTCGCCCCGCTACTCGACGAGGTCGACGCGCGAAACATCGACGTTATCCGTCCGCTCTTCAAGAAGGCGGCCGAACTGGGCATCTTCGCGGCCGAAGTGCCCGAGGCCTACGGCGGCCTCGGGCTCAGCGTGCTCGCCATGGCCGGAATGAGCGAGTGCCGCTCCTACCTGGGAGGGCTGTCCTCGACCGTCTTCGCCCACCAGGGCATCGGGACCCTCCCGCTCATCAACTTCGGCACCCAGGAGCAGATCGACCGGTATCTCGAGGGCTGCATGAGCGGGGAGCTCATGGCCGCCTTCGCGCTGACCGAACCCGCGTCGGGATCCGACGCGATGAACATCACCACCAGCGCGGTACTTAACGCGGAGGGCACGCACTACATCGTCAACGGCTCGAAGCAGTGGATCAGCAACGCGGGCTGGGCCGACCTGTTCATCCTGTTCGCCAAGGTCGATGGCACGGCCTTCTCGGCGTTCCTCCTGGAACGAGAGAGTCCGGGACTGTCGGTCGGAGGGCACGAGAAACTGCTCGGCCTGCAGGGCTCGTCGGTCTGCGCGTTGCAGCTCGACGACGTCGCCATCCCGGTCGGCAACCTGCTGGGCGAGGTGGGCAAGGGCCACAAAGTGGCTATGTGCACGCTCAATCTCGGCCGGATGAAGATGTCGGCGAACTGTGCCGGCACCTCAAAGAAGATCCTCGCCACCACGACCCAGTACGCCATGGAACGCCGGCAGTTCGGCCATCCGATCGCGGACTTCGGCTTGATTCAGCGCAAGCTGGCCGACATGGCGGCGCGCGCCTACAGCGCCGAGTCCGTCGCCTATCGCACGGCCGGCCTCGTGTACACGGCCGCCGAGTCGGCTCAGGTGGGCGATGACGGCGCACTCGACCGAAAGCTCAAGACGCTGGCCGAGTTCTCCATGGAGTGCGCGATGGCCAAGGTCATCGGGTCCGAGACCTACAACGGCCTCGCGGACGATGCGCTGCAAGTCTACGGGGGCAACGGCTACAGCGAGGAGTATCCGGCCGCCCGGTGGTATCGCGACTCTCGCATCACCCGCATCTACGAAGGTACGAGCGAGATCTGTCGTCTCAGCATTGCCAAGACGATGCTGAAGCGGGCTGAACGCGGGCTTCTCCCCTGGCGCGAAGCGGTCGACGCTGTCACCCTGCCCCCTCGGGCATCGGGCGCCGGGAATCTGGAGACCATGCGTGCGCACCTGGCCGGCTTCAAGCAGATTTTCTTCTATACCCTCGGTCGGATCTGGGAGCGCCTCGAGAGCGACACGCTGCTCTCGCCCGCGAACCAGCAGTACCTCTCGAGCCTGGCCGACATCGCGATCGAGACCTACCGCGCCGAGAGCACGGTCCTTCGGGTCCTGAAACTGGCCGGCTCCCGTTCGACCGACGTGGCGCTGCAGACCGCTCTGGCCAGCCTGGCGTTCCATTCGGCGGCCGAGCGAATCGAACGCGAGGCCACCGAAGTGCTCGCGGCCCTGCTGGGCGATTCGTCCCTCGATGACGCCCTGACCTGGGTCCGTGGCGCGCTCCCGTCGCCCGAGGGCCTGATCCAGACCCGAACCCTGGTCGCCGGTGAACTGGTGGCGCGAAACGGCGCCCTGCCGTAGCCTCCCCCGGCGTCCGTCCACCGTCGCGCCGGGCTGAGCTCGCCCTTCGACAACCGCTCCACGGCTGCTGTATAGTTGCCGCACGCGGCAACACACCGTACGCCTGCGCTCGGCCATCGACGGCGACCGACCTCCGTCGAGCGAGCCCGCAGGCTGCGTCTTCAGCTAAGGAGAGCCCGATGAAGCTTGTCACCGCGGTCATCAAGCCCCATACCCTCGACGAGGTACGTGACACGCTGTCTCGACTCGGCATCACCGGCATGACGGTGACCGAGGTCAAGGGATTCGGACGGCAGAAGGGGCACACCGAGATCTATCGGGGCGCCGAGTACACCGTCGACTTCATACCGAAGATCAAGCTCGACATCGTGGTCGGTGACGATCAAGCCGAGGCGGTGATCGAGGGGATCAAGGCCGCGGCGCGCACCGGCGCCATCGGCGACGGCAAGATCTTCCTCAGCGACATGGAGCAAGCGATTCGCATCCGCACCAGCGAGATGGGCGAAGACGCCATCTGACGACCCAGCACCCCACCAGAAAGGGAAGGACACCACACATGAGGCTCACACGCACCACCGCCGTGCCACTGTTCACCGCGGCCCTGCTGTTCGGCGTTCCCTCACTCGCTGCCGCTCAGGACGAACTGAGTTCGGGCGACACCGCCTGGATGCTCACGTCCGCGGTGCTGGTCCTGTTCATGACCATTCCCGGCCTGTCGCTGTTCTATGCCGGGTTGGTCCGCGCCAAGAACGTGCTCTCGGTGATGATGCAGTGCTTTGCCATCACCTGTATGGTCACCATCCTGTGGACCGTCTATGTCTACGGCCTGGCGTTCGGGGACGGGGGCAGTCTCAACGCCTTCATCGGCTTCGGCAAGTTCTTC
>MDTE01045495.1_pt1 | contig 115346 bp, 112 predicted proteins | sample 811231 | NCBI WGS metagenome assembly MDTE01 (sample SAMN05326651, study PRJNA326480) | marine metagenome | isolation source: seawater | place: Indian Ocean: Red Sea | collected 2010 | reverse complement strand
CTTCCTATGATATCGCACCCTCATGGTCACCTGATGGTAAAAAAATTGTGTTTGTAAGTAAACGAGATGGGAATAGAGAAATTTATACCATGAACTCTGACGGCTCTAATCAAATTAATATCTCTAATAATACTTCCTATGATATCGCACCCTCATGGTCACCTGATGGTAAAAAAATTATATTTACTTCTAGTAGAGATGGGAATTGGGAGATTTATTCACTAAAACTAAATTAACCCATCTACAATATCACCTAAACATTATCACTATTAAAATACCACTGAATGATATAAAAATACCTAATGTTTGATATTTAGAAATTTTTTCTCGAAGAAATACATATCCAATAATTAACGCAAAAATAGGTGCGGAATTACTCATAATAACACTTAAAAACCCTGTGGTACGATTTAATGCGATAAACCAAAAAAAAGTTGATACTGTAGCTAGTATTGCCGCTAAAATTATTTTAAATGAATGTACTTTATTATCAGGAATAAAATCAAAATTTCGCCTAATACATATCGTTATTAAAGAAGGCAAAATCACCCAAACAATTGTTCTAGCCAAAGCAGCATCTACAAACAGAGCATGATTTAATGCTAAATCATTTAAATAAGTAGCAAAACCCCATATTAGACTCGCAGCCAAAGAATAAAACATACCTGAATATGAAGAATTTTTCATCTTAGGAGTATTTGAAAAAATATATTCGAAATTTAATAAAAAAATACTCATTAAAATCAAAAAAGAGCCGAACAATACTAGCCAATTATATATAAATAAATTTAAAAAATAATCTAATAATAAAATTGTTAAAATATTTGAACAAGCTGATAAAGTTAGAGCAATTCCTATAGGAATTTTTCTTATCGAAATAACATAGCAAATAAATCCTATACAACCTGTTGAAGTGCCTATCACAAATATGAACAAACTATCTAGATTTTGCCTGAATATCAAATCCCAACCATAAAAAATGTAATAAAAACAGACAATAATAAAAAAGAAACTATTGCTTCGTAAAATGGAAAACTCAAAACATTTTTCAAGTTAATTGTTTTAAAAACAACACCAGTAATTGCCCACGTAAAAGCACTTATCAAAGCTGCAAAATTTAGAAAATAATCCATCAACACCAACATAAAACATTTTAATCTAAAAATTATTTCAGCATTGATTAATTTTTATTACAACTATTTAATTACAATACCAATATTAAATATTCGATTAGAAATTTAAACATCTTTAATTTTTTAAAAAAACTGCTATTATAAGTTCTCAAATAGATGATAATAATATAATTCATATTTTGTATACAGGGAAAAATAATGCCACTACGTAGAGATAAACCTTATATATGGACAACATGGATAACTAAACTCCTATCTGGTGACAATTCATGTGAGTGGGCAGCTCAATTTAAATCATTACATGAAAGTAAATCTTATTCCAAAGTAAGTACAGGTTTTGACTCTGCTAAATGGCAAATTGAACATACTGATTTATTAAATAAAATCAGAACAGAACTTGAAAAAAAAGGCCAAACAATTTATACAGAAAATCAAAACTACTTTAATCTACACGGCAAAAGTGCAACTTTGTCTGGCAAACCAGATTTAGTCACTATAAATGGCAATGCCGGGACAATAATTGATGCAAAAACTGGAGAAGAATCAGCATCACATATGATTCAACTCTTAATATATATGTACGCATTACCAAAAGCTTTACCCCAATATGGAAATATCAAATTCGAAGGTAAAATCATTTACTCAAACAACGAAGTTTTCATTCCTTCTGATGCTATTAACGAAAGTTTTACAGAAAAATTGGTAAAACTAATTAAAAGGATTACCTCTGAGACCCCCGCAAGTAAAATTCCAAGTTCTCAGGAATGTAAATTCTGCAACATCACTTCATTAGATTGCCCCGAAAGAATAGAACAAGATGAACATCCTATAGCTTCATCCACTGATGATTTTTAATAATTACTTTTAATAAAGGGAATATAATGTCAACAAAATCAAAAATTAATATTGGGTTAATCGGTTTAGGTAGTTGGGCACAACAAGCATATGTTCCTGCTTTGTCTGAAATGCAAGATTTAGTATCAGTCAAAGCAGTAGCTGCTAAATCACAAAAAACTAGAGATTTAGCAAAAAATATTTTTCATAAAGAAAACATCTTACTTTACGAAAACTACACAGACTTAATTGAAAACTCTCAAGTTGACACTGTAATGATTGGATTACCAAGAAAAATCACTACAAATGCTACTAAACTTGCGTTAAAAAAGAACTTAAATATATTTGTTGAGCCACCTTTTAAATATGAAAATTTGTCTAATGAAATTTTAACAATCGCATCTTCATACGATAAAATTTTTCACGTAGATGTTGAACTTAGATTTTTACCTATAATTGCAAAATGTCATGACTTAATAAATTCTGGAAAACTTGGCAAAATACTTAAAACAACTGTTATATTAGAATGTGATTGGTTTAAAGATGCTACAGATGATGTAAAAGAAACTAATGAATTCGTCACAGGATTAGCAACTTGGTATATTGACCTCATAGATTTATTTTCAAACCATAACCCAAAACGAATCAATGTTTTAGGAAAATCTGAAAATCAAACCGATCAAATTTCTTTTGGAAACGTATTAATTGAATATTCAAATAATTACGTCGGAGAATGGAATTTCAATCTAAATAAAACTAATGTTTTTAATCTAAAATTGAACTTATCAGGATCGAAAGGCCAAATAGAAATAAATTTGCTTGAAGGGACTTACACATTTAATAATGATCAAAATTCTTCTTCCGGAACTATAAAGGCTTCAGTTCCTACGCTAGGTTTTGTTGGAATGCGAGAAAGTATTAAAGCTTTCATAGAATCAATTCAAAATCACAAACAATCTCTATCAAATGCCACCTCATATAATAATATCCACGTCCTACAAAATGGAATTTCTAAAAGTATAGAAACAAATCAAATAATCACAATTAATTAAATAGTATCATTTGTGTAAAGGAGTAAAAATGCACCAACCCACAATGGACTTCGGATATAATCCTCCTACTGGACCTAGAAGTATGGAAAAAATAATACCTAGTTTCTTTTCTTCAGATTTGGAGAAAACTCTAAACATAGCTTCAAATGGATTCAAATCAATTTGGATATCTGATCATTTAAATTACACTGATGAATTTCGACTAGAATGCTGGACTTTATTAACATGGATAGCTGCAAAATTCCCTCAATTTCACTTAGGAACGATAGTAATGTGTAATTCATTTAGAAATCCATCATTGATGGCGAAAATGGCTGCCACAATTCAACACTTGAGTAATAATAAACTAATTCTAGGCTATGGAGCAGGATGGTACGAAGAAGAATATAAAGCATTTGGATTCGAATATCTAAAAATAAAAATACGCACAGAAATGCTAGCTGAAGCAACTCAAATTATGAAAATGCTTTGGAATAAAAAAACGCAACTTTTGAAGGGAAATATTATCAAATAAAATCAGCAAATTGTGAACCTAAACCTAAAACACCACCAACTATCATGATAGGTGGTGGTGGTGAAAAATTTACACTTAAAGTAGTTGCGAAACATGCAGATTGGTGGAATGATCTTTCAAGACCTATTGAAGAAGCAAAACATAAACTTAAAGTTTTAAAGACTCATTGCGTTAATGAAGGAACAAATTTTAAAAAAATCAGAAAAACTATGACCGCCAGAATTTTTGTAGACAAATCTCATTCTAAAGCACAAGAAAAAATCAAAAGCATGGGATTATACATAGAAAATCCTCCTATTGCCGGAGATCCTGTTTATATTACTGAAAAATTAACAGAAATAGCAGAATTAGGATTCGATTTATGTGTTGCAGTACTAGAAGATTTTCAAAATCAAGAAGATATGAAATTGTTTTCAGAAAAAGTTATTCCAAATTTCAAACCTACTGAAAATAATTATGTTACCTAAAAAAGCCGCCTTTATATATTCTGATAAACTTAGTCAACATATTATCAGCCCTTCGCATCCTATGCAGCCAAAAAGATTAGCAATGACATATGATCTATTAAAACAATATAATGCGTTCAATCAAAATCATGCTAAAGTAATTTCTCCTAGAAAAGCTACAAGAAAAGAATTAATCAAATTCCATACTGAAGACTATATTGATGCAGTTGAAAATATTAGCAGTTCACCAAATACTATCTCTGCAGCATTATACAATTTGGGAACTAGCGATAATCCTATTTATACACAAATGTACGAAGCTGCACTACTTTCCACTGGAGGATCAGCTTTGGCTGCAGACTTATTACTTTCTTCAAAATTTGATTCGGTTTTTAACATTTCTGGTGGACTTCATCATGCAATGAGATCAAATGCTTCAGGATTTTGTGTGTTTAACGATCCAGTAATTGCTATAGAAAAATTTCTAGAGCAAAAAATGAAAATTATTTATATTGATATTGACTGCCATCATGGTGATGGCGTACAAGAAGCATTCTACAATAGGGAAGATGTTTTAACTATATCAATACATGAATCAGGTGAATTTTTATTCCCTGGTACAGGAAAAACAAATGAAATTGGAACTGGGAAAGGAAGAGGTTACTCCATAAATGTTCCGCTATATCCATATACTAACGATGAATTGTATGAAAGCACTTTTAAAAAAATTGTTCCACCTTTAATAGAATTTTTCAAACCCGATATTTTAGTAACACAAATGGGAATAGATTCGCATTTTCAAGACCCTATAACTCATTTATCTTTAACGGTACAAGGTTTCACTGAAATTCTCAAAATATTCAAATCATTCAATCTTAAATGGTTATCACTCGGTGGTGGTGGATACAATTTAGATGCAGTTGCTCGTGCATGGGCAAGCGGATGGGGTGTAATATCTACTCAAACTTTACAAAATGATATTCCAATGAACTATGCTAAAGCTTACAATACATCATCTCTATTTGACCTTTCTCCCCCTGAAATTTCAAATGACATCAAAAATATCTGTAAAAAATTTGTTGAAAAAAATATTTTAGCGCTTGAAAAAGATCTAAAGTCCATTTACTCAATTAATTTCGATTAAACAAATCACTTCAAGTTAGTTGCATCTTTCTTTAAGCTAATGAGAAAATAAAATGAAGTAACTGTCTAATATTTGTTAGTAGGAATTAACCCGATAAATTATGCAAAAATTATTTAACTCAAAAATATCTTCTAAAAATTTAATTACACCTTTCCAACAATTTACAGCCCTAGAAGCTTCAGCTGGAATAGTAATGTTTATTGCAGCTATTGTTGCTTTATTATGGGTAAACTTAATCAGTTTAGAATCTTATGAAAATATTTGGAAAACAAAATTAACTATAGGTATTACATCTTTCTCTATAAATGAAACTCTACATTATTGGATAAATGAAGGACTAATGGCAATATTCTTTTTTGTTGTTGGTTTAGAAATCAAGAGATCAATGATTTTAGGAGACTTATCATCTTTGAAAAAATCGGCATTCCCAATAATGGCAGCGATAGGTGGTATGTTAATACCTGCATCAATTTTTATTGCTTTAAATTACAATCAAGAAACGATCAATGGATGGGGCATTCCTGTAGCAACAGATATTGCATTTTCTCTAGGCGTTCTTTCATTATTAGGTAGAAAAGTTCCACTAACATTAAAAATCTTTTTAACAGCATTAGCTATAGTTGATGACATTGGCGCAGTACTTATAATCGCCCTGTTTTACACCTCTGAAATAATTTGGCTAAGGATAGCTATAGCTGGTATTTTACTCCTCATTCTCATATTGGCAAACGTTTCAGGAATTCGCAATATAACCATCTATTGCTTAATTGGAATATGTACTTGGATATGCTTTTTACATTCAGGTATTCATGCAACAATTGCAGGGGTTTTAGTTTCAATGACAATTCCATTAAAAGTCCAAATCAACACTTCTGAATTTGTTGAGCGTTGTAAAAATCTTTTGAAATATTTTGAGCCTCCATATGATTCTAGGACTTCAAAAGGTAGTTCTGCTCTAAGTACTTTAGAACAAAGAAGTGCCTTGAACGGATTAGAGATAGCTGTAAAAGATGTAGAATCTCCCCTACAAAGATTGGAACATAGCCTGCACTATTGGGTAGCATTTTTTATAATTCCTATTTTTGCATTATCTAATTCTGGATTTATAATTGATCAAGATGCTATATCTAATACTAGTTCATTAACAACTGGAATAATTTTTGGACTATTAGCAGGAAAGCCAATAGGAATATTTCTTTTCAGTTATTTATCTGTAAAATTAGGCATCTCAAATCTTCCTTCAGGTGTAAACTGGAAACAAATTATTGGAATTGGATTCTTGGGTGGTATTGGATTTACCATGTCCATATTTTTAAGTGGATTAGCTTTCGAAGCATATGATTTAATATCTACCTCAAAAATGGCTATTTTTAGTGCATCTTTACTAGCAGGTGTTATAGGTTACTTAATTTTAAAACTTACAAAAACTAATTAATTTTCATTACCGGTTGTATATAAATTGAATGTATTGGTTTTTAAAATCAAAATAAAATTAAATGATAGTAGAAGTTTGAAAAATAAACGTCAATTTGTAAAATCTATATCTGCAATAATGCAAAAAAAATTCAATGTTTCCATTGCTGAAGTTGAAAATCAAGATCTATGGCAATTAGCTACTTTAGGAATTTCCATTACAGGAAATAGTGTTTACCATTTACGTTCACAAATTTTTAATATAGTCAAACTAATTGAAGAATCAAAAGAAAACATATCAATCATTGATTCTCAAGAAGAAATTTTAACCGGATTTTAATACCATCTTTCTTTCCAACAAATTGAAATATCACTATAATAATTAAAAGTAGATTCATAGGATTAAATTAATGTATTGCACTAAATGTGGTCAAAAATTTCATAAAGATTCTAACTTCTGTGAATATTGTGGACAATCTGCAGAACTTAATAATGAGAATGTTGTTTTCCCTAGAATTAGCTTTATTAAAGCTTTAGAACTAGGTTACAGGCGTGCTCCTGATTTCAAAGGTAGATCTAGACGTTCAGAATATTGGTGGTGGGTACTTTTTGCAACTACCTTAAATATAATTTCAGGTGTTATTCCAATAATAGGAATTTTCGTAACATTACTTCTAATAATTCCAACAATTTCAGTCACAACTAGAAGACTGCATGACATCAATCTTTCTGGATGGTGGCAAGCTCCCATACAGGCGTTATCATTTATAATATTATTATTACCTGGATCTCCTTTACCTAGCATTCTATCAATTATATTTTCATTGATGATATTAGGATGCTTCGTAATTTTTATTTATTGGACAGCTAAAGATGGAGACAAAGGCCCAAATGATTTTGGAGATAGTCCAAAATTTCCAAAGCAAAATATTAATCAAAATATTTAAAAAATTAAAAACCATTTTACTTGATCTGAATTCATTCGTATGCTAAATTGACCAAACCGGGGTGTGGCGCAGCTTGGTAGCGCACTTGCATGGGGTGCAAGGGGTCGTTGGTTCAAATCCAATCACCCCGACCAAAATAATTATTAATAGTTAACCATTTATGAATAACCTGAAAATCACATCTATAGAAGTAGACGAATTCAAATACCCATTAAAAGATGTTACTAAAGATTACAACGGTTTCAATTTAGTATACAAAAAAAATTCTACCCAAACAGCGGTAACATATGCACTAAAAGTATTTACTAATCAAGGAATAACTGGAACATATATTGGCGGAGACTCACCCAGTTTTGCTCAATTTAATATGTTCGCTTCATACCTAATCGGAAAAAATCCTCTACATCGGGAACTTATATACAATGATATAAAGAGAGCACTCAGAAAATTTGACAAAATGGGAATGGGTCCAATTGATATAGCACTCTGGGATTTAGCTGGCAAATATTATAATGCTCCTATCTATGAACTACTAGGAGGCTGGAAGACCAAAATACCTGCATACGCAAGTACAATGCACGGCGACAGAAACGGTGGGTTAGATTCTCCTGAAGCTTACGCTGAATTCGCCGTATCTTGCAAAAATATGGGCTATCCTGCTTTCAAAATTCATGGCTGGGGTGATTATAAACTAGATGAAGAAATTCAAACAATATTAAAGGTACGAGAAGCTGTAGGGAATGATATGGATCTTATGCTTGATCCAGCATGTGAAATCAACACATTTTTAGAAACTGTTAAAATCGGTAGAGCATGTGATGAAGCAAACTATCTTTGGCTAGAAGACCCATATAAAGACACTGGAATTTCAATCCATGGTCATAAAATGCTTAAAGGCCTAATCAAAACTCCAATACTACAAACTGAGCATATCAGAGGTTTAGAGGAACATGTAAACTTCATACAATCAGGAGCTACAGACATTGTAAGAGTTGATCCCGCATATGATGGTGGAATTACTGGCGCAATGAAGATTGCTCATGCAGCAGAAGGTTTTGGACTAGATTGTGAAGTTCACGCCCCTGGACCTGCACAAAGACACTTAATTGCATCAATACGAAATACAAATTATTATGAAATGGCTCTTGTGCACCCAAAAACTTCAACCAATGGAACCATTATAGATGAAGTGTATGAAAACTATGATGATTCTTTAACTTCAATAAATTCTCAAGGAGAAATTTCAATACCTAGCTCAGCTGGTTTAGGCGTTGAATACAATTGGGATTTCATAGAAAAACATAAAACAGGCGGAAGAAAATACGAATAAATCGGTTACTTTCTGCCCAAACCATTGTTAAAACTATCACTGACACTAAATACACCTAAGTCTTTTCCTTGATGTACATGTACTACAACTTCTTCTTTTGTAACACCTACAGCTTCACATAATTCTTCATCCATTGAATCTATTAATTCTTGAATTTGTTGCATTGTTATATGATCTAAAACATTTAAACTTGCATGTACAACACTATCTGCAAAATGTATATCTAGCCTGCCGATAGACTCTTCACCATATAAAACAGTATAGCATTCAGATGAACGGGTTCTGCATTCTCGTTCAAAATAAAATTTATCCATATATCTCCCAATTTTTCAATATCAATACTTATCAAAAAAATTATTCTCTAATTTGACCATCACCTTGTATAATCCATTTATATGAAGTCAATTCATCTGGTCCCATAGGACCTCTAGCATGAATTTTATTTGTACTAATAGCAACTTCTGCACCTAATCCTAATTCAGCGCCATCATTAAATCTAGTACTAGAATTCAAAAAAACAGCAGACGCATCAATTTGCCTTAGAAATCTTTCCCCATTTTGTGAAATCTCAGTAATTATACATTCAGAGTGCCCTGAACCAAAGTTTTGTATATGTGAAACAGCAGAATCAAAAGAATCAACAATTTTAACAGCTAAAGTTAATCCTAAAAATTCTTTACCCCAATCAGATTCATCTGCTTCAAAAATATAATCACCAATTTTATAATTCCTTTTTAGAATATTTATTGAATCAACATCACATTTAAATTTCACATTTTTATCGCTTAATTGTTTCAATAACATATCTAAAAATTCAGAAGCTATATCCTTATGTAAAATCACAGTGTCTACTGCATTGCATACGTATGGATTTGACGTCTTAGCATTATCCACTATAGAAACAGCCATAGATATATCAGCAATACTATCAACATAAATATGACAAACACCAATACCTCCAGTAATTGAAGGCATAGTTGCTTTTTCAGATACATATTTAATCAAATCAGAGCCACCTCTAGGCACCATAAGATCTATATATTTATTCATACTTAACATTTGATTAACAATTTCTCTATTGGTATCTGGTACAAATTGAACAATATTCTTAGGCAAGCCTGATAAATCAATTGAATTTCTAATTATTTCAGACAATAACGAATTCGAATTAAATGCATCACTTCCTCCTCGTAAAATTACAGAGTTAGATGATTTAATACATATTGCAGAAATATCTACTGTAACATTAGGCCTGCTTTCATAAATTACACCAATCACACCTATCGGAACTCTAATCTTAGAAACTTCTAAACCATTGGGTAACATTTTTTTGTCAAACTTAATTCCTACAGATTCTTTTAATTGAGATATTCGAACAATATCTTCAGAAATTTTCTTGATACTTGATTCATCTAATTTCATTCTCCCTATTAAAGAAGGACTTAGTCCAGAAGAAATTGCATTGTTAACATCACAATTATTTGCAGCAATTATTTCATTTTTTCTAACTAATATCTCATCAGCAATCTTCAATAAAGCATTATTTCTAGAAGTGGATTCAAATCTTAAAAATTCAGCTGCTGATTCCTTAGCACTAATACCAATTTTCTTTAATTGTGAATTTATTTTAACCATATTTAATCTTATTATTTTAAATTTAAATTAATACCATATTATTCCTGTGAATAATTTCTTCTCCGTAGTTATATCCTAAAAGTTGATCAAATTTCTCAGATCTATTGCCCATAATTTTTATAATATCTTCAGAGTCATAATCAGTTATGCCTACTGCAAAAGAATCCAAATTTGGCCCAACTATGGAAACAATATCACCTCTATTAAAGGAACCATTTACGTTTTTAATACCAACAGATAACAAGCTACCACTATTTTCCCTAATAGCAATTAAAGCACCTTCATCAATAGTAAGCTGACCGCTATTTGAGAGACCACTAATCATCCATCTCTTACGACTTTCAATTTTATTCACACTCGCAGGGAAAAATGTTCCTGATTTTGATCCTAACAATAATTTTGACAAAACATTTTTTTGCAATCCACTTGTTATAATGGTATCAGTTCCTGATTTAGTAGCTAATTTTGCCGCATTTAATTTAGTAATCATCCCCCCTCTACCCTGAGTGTCAAATGAATCACCGCCCATAGATTCAATATCCTGATCAATTTTAACTACATTTTCAACTAAAACAGCTGAAGAATCTAAATTAGGATCCGAAGTATATAAACCTCCAACAACACCCAGCATAATTAACAAATCTGCATCAATCAAATTGGCTACCATTGCAGAAAGAGTATCATTGTCTCCAAATGTTTCTCCATGTAATTCATCTACTGCAACAACATCATTTTCGTTAATAATAGGAATCAAATTCAAATCAATCAACGATAATAGAGTGTTCCTAATATTTAAATATTTTTCTCGAACTGAAAAATCAGACCTAGTAAGTAATGCTTGAGCAACCGATAATCCTCTGTTAGAAAAAAACTCTCCATAAACATGAATCAATCTTCCTTGACCAGCAGCAGCTAAAACTTGCCTGAACGGGACATTTTTTTTATCGAAATTTCTTATCACAGCCCTACCTGCAGCAACAGCTCCAGAAGAAACTAACAAAACTTCAATTCCCTGATTTTTAAGAACAGAAATTTCTTCAACAAGATCCTCCATAAATTCTAGATTTAAAGATCCTGATTTATCAGTAATTAATGCAGTTCCCGCTTTAATCACTATTCTTTTATATTTATTTTTTGAATTCATATATCAACCGTAAAATATAATCTACTTATTTAACAAGTTTACCAGTCTGGGTCAAAATCATCATATTCATTATTAGTAATTCGATTTTGCTCTGCTCCATCAGGACGCATTACAAAAATTTCTGAATCTCCATCCAAATACGATACAAAAGCTATCTTACGTCCATTTGGTGACCAAACTGGTTGGTCATCCCGTACATTATTCCGTGTTAACCTCAAAATCTGATTGTTTTTTTTGATATTAACAACATAAATTTCAGATTCTTTTTCTAAACCTGAAACAAACAAAATCTTTTCACTTTTAGGGTCCCAGGAAACATTTGAAATATGTACAATATCATCCGGCAATTCAATCTTTTTATATTTAATTTTTTGACCTGAGCCAAAAATCCCAAACAGATTGTTGTACCATTTAGAATTTTCTTTAACTAATTTCAAAGAAAAATTTTCTGAATAATACTCCGCAATATATAAGCTTATTAAGCCTTCTTCATGAACCAAAAAAATTAATTTATCTCCATCAGGTGATAATTTTGGGGAAAAAGCAACAAGATCAATCAATCTATTTTCATTAACACCATCAGGATTTCTGACATAAATCCCTTCAAAATCTTTCGACTTAGAAGAGAAAAATATAGATTTTCCATCTAAAGACCAATCACTCACCTCGAATCCAGGAACAGATGTTAATTGCAAAGGATCAGATTCATCAATACTCATCAAATATATATAAGGGCCAAACTCAGAAACGTAAGCTATTTGATCACTAACAGGAGACCAAATATAACTTGATAAATCATAAGGACCACCTACAAATAAATCTATAGAATTATTATCTAACAAATATATTGATTTTCTTCCATCTATTTTTTTCAAAAATATAATTTTTTCCCGGTTGGAAGAAACTTTTGGTTCAAATTCATCCTGAAAATCATAAGTCAATTGCTTTAAATTTTTCCCGTCAGAATCTATAGAAAATATGTCATAATTACCATTTTGATTTGATGAAAAAATTATAGGTGGTTCTTTAGAAATAGCTGTAGAACAAGCTGAAAAGGAAAAAATTCCCATAATCTGAATTAAAAAAAATACACTAATTAAATTTTTAAAATTTTTTTTCAAATAAAGCACGCAACAATCTAAACATAGTAATTTAACAAAACAAAAACACAATCTATACTATAATACCCCAACTGCATTAACTCGAGTTTAACTCCAGATAAAACGTAAAAAAAGGGGGCTTCAGTTCTAAATTGATGGATTTGTTATCATATAGAATACGAAAAGCAAACTTTATCATATCTATTAACCTTTAAAATCTTTAATGAATTAACATAAATTAACATTACAAATTCAAAAAATTTAATGGAGCTAGATTTGTCCCCTAAAAATAATTCTTTCGAAGACAGAGTAATAAATATCCTCCTTGAATTAGAATTTATTTCAGAAGAGCAACTTGAAATAGTTAAAAAATCTTTGCCTAATTCAAAAAATTCTATCCTCGAAAAAATACTTAAGAAAAAAATTATCTCCAAAGATGTTCTGTCAGAGGCTATTAACTCAAAGCTGGGTATCTCTATCATAGATTTAAAAACCACACCTATCGACCCAAAAGCAATCGAATTAATTCCTGAAGAATTCGCTAAGAAAAATCGAATCTTACCAATAAACCTTGAAAAAGATGGAACAATAAAAATTGCTACACTCACGCCAAATAATTTTGAATTAGCTTCGAATATTGCACTAATAACTGGTCATCAAACAAAATTTGCATTCATTTTAAATGACTCGATTGACGAAATGATTAATAAAGTATACGTTTCTGGAGTTCCTCAAAATTTCAATAAAAATATAAAATCAAACTCTATCTCGGTAAATAATACAAATAATATATCTCCTTCTGAGTTTGTAGAAAATATCACCATTCAAGCTATAAAAAGGAAAGCATCAGACATTCATATTGTTCCTGAATCAAACACTTCAATGATTTCATTCAGAATTGATGGTTCTCTACACAAAGTAACAACAATATCCATGCAATTTCATGAATCAATTGTATCAAGAGTCAAAGTTTTAGCAGAAATGGATATTTCAGAAACAAGAAGACCTCAGGATGGTAGCTTCACTATCAAATCAGGAGAAAGAAATGTAGATTTTCGAGTCTCTTCAATGGGAATAACTTGGGGAGAGATGATGGTAGTCAGAATTCTTGAAAGATCAAGTAGTTTAATCAATCTTGAAGATTTAGGCATGGAATCATCTGTAAATTTATGGAGGAAATTATTATCACTTCCATTTGGAATGCTACTTGTTTCTGGGCCAACAGGATCGGGAAAAACGACAACACTATATGCTTCAGTAGCTGAATTAATAAAAGATAGAGGCAATATAATGACGGTTGAAGATCCGGTTGAATATAGGCTTGAGGAACTTCATCAGATCGAAGTCAACAGACAAGCTGGAATCGATTTTTCAACAGGATTAAAATCAATCATGCGGATGGATCCTGATGTAGTGCTGGTAGGAGAAATAAGGGATGCTGAAACTGCAAAAACAGCTGTAGATGCAGCTTTAACAGGCCATCTAGTTTTAGCATCTATCCATAGTAATGATGCATCCTCTGCATTTCTAAGATTATTGGATATGGGAATTGAGCCTTATATGGCAGCAACAGCTGTTATAGGATGCTTAGGACAAAGGCTGGTAAGAAAATTGGATGTAAATTGTGCTTTGCCTGGGAAATTATCTGAGCATGAAGCTCTATCCTACCATAATGAAATCAAACGAGGGACTGCAAATTTTAAAATTCCTAATGGTTGTAATTTTTGTGATTTTTCAGGATACTTAGGCAGGACTGGAGTTTTTGAAATCCTATCGGTTAATAATGATATAAGAAATTTGGTGATATCTAGATCAAGTGGCCAAGAAATACATAAAGAAGCTTTAAAAAATGGACTAATACCATTAAGAAAATCAGGAATGATAAAAGTTCAAAACGGTATAACTACGGTTCCAGAAATTATGAAAAATGTTTTCTTTATAGATTAAAATTGTTAATCAGATAAAAATCATTATGGATATTAAATATAAAGCATATACTCAAAATGGCGAAAAAGTTGATGGGATTCTTGAAACAGAATCTGAAAAAACAGCTTATACTATTCTAGAAAAGCAAAAATTATTACCTTACCATCTAGAAAAAATAGAAAATAAAACATATAAATTTTCTCTAAACATTACTTTCAAAGTTCGAACCCAAGATTTGATCACTTTTACTAAACAGTTATCATCTTTATTAAACGCTGGTATTCCTTTAAGAAAAGCTCTATTAATTCAAGAAGAACAAACAAAAAGTAAAAAATTAAGAAAAACGTTAAGTAAAATTACAAATGACATCGAAAATGGTTCGAGTTTTTCAGCAGCATTTTCATACCACAAATCTGTATTCCCAGAATTTTACCTAAGACTGCTAAAAGTAGGTGAGGCAACCGGAAACATTCAATCTACATTAAATCAACTAAGTAATTTCCTATCTAGAAAAAGAAAAACATCTGATAAAATTAAACAAGCTTTGATATATCCTATATTCAGTTTGAGTGTGGCACTGTTTGCAGCATTCATTTTAGTCACCTATTCACTTCCAGCTCTCCAAGACTTGTTAAGTCAATTTGGTGGAACAATCCCAATTACAACAAAAATATTAATCTATAGTTCAGAAATTTTATCAACATATTCATATGTATTTATTACTATCATTTTCATATTAATTTCATTGTTTTTATTATCTACAAAAGTACAGATTAGCAAAATGATTTTAGACAAATTTCTTCTATCTATCCCTATAGTTTCAAAAATAATCCTCTCTTCAAATATGTTTTTTATAACCAATACACTTTCCACCCTTATTAAAGCTGGAGTTCCTGTAATTGAATCAATGAAACTTGCAGAATATGTTTTAACTAATAGTCAAATCAGAAAATGGTTATCTTTAGTAACTCAAAAAGCTTCTCAGGGAGAAAAACTAGGGGATGCTTTTAAGGCTGTAAAAGGATTCCCTACAATAATTTCAGATGCAATTTCTATTTCAGAACTGAAAGGTGAATTAACTGAAACATTAGATGGACTTTCGTCATACTATGAAGATCTAACAGAAACTTCTGTTTCAAACACTACAGAATTAATTCAACCCATTGTAATTTTAGGGGTTGCTTCTGTAGTTGGATTTATAGCTGTAGCAGTAATTCAAGGTATCTACTCCACATTAGGAGCTGTAAATTGATACCAAAAAATCAACAAAAATTACCTCTAATTAATATGCTAAATGAAAAAAATCATTTATCAATGAATTCACAATTTCTAATTATTATAATGACATTAACTATCTTACTTACAGTACTATTTTTTATATACCAAACTAACAAATCCTATAAACAGGAAATTACACATTTAAGATCAGAAATTAATTCCTCAGAAAATTTATTACTAAAAAAACAAGAACAGCTTAACGATTTAATAAGCTCCATCAAAACGATTGAAACAGATATTGAATCAATGAATGCAAAAGTACTTATTATTGGACAAGAGTTAGATCAATTGGTAGCTGGGCAATCAGACCGTACTACAACCTATCATTCAATTCTAAAAGGACATAATCAAAATCTTAAGATTCTAAAAATATTAGAAAATTCTCAAAAAGAAATTCAAATCATGGGTGAAGCTAAAAACATCGAAAACTTAAGTGAATTTCAAAAACAACTCAACAACAATTTAAGTATTGAAAATTTACGATGGAACAATTCAGAAAATGGCCTGTCATTTACTGCTCAAATAACTGAAAATTAATATGAACTACCTGATAAATATTAAACAAAAAATTAACATATTAGCTATTGCAACTATTGTGATTTTTGCACTGATTTTATACTCCGCCTTTTTATACAATGAATCCCAAAATTTACAAAATTCTAAAATTGAACTTTCAGAAACACTTGAGGAATTAAAACAAAAAACATTTTCTATAAACAACGAAATTCAACAAAAAGAATCTTCCTCTACAAATCTATCAAAAAATCTAAATGCCAATAAAAAAGCTGTGGATGAAGCTAAAAACATCGTGATTTCAGAATCTTTACCTTCGAAAAAGGTTGCATCCAAATTTAAAAACCAACTAATTGAACAGGCTGGCAAAAACAATCTGACTATATCAAATTTTGATTCCCAAAAATCATCAATCAATTTGGTGGAAACAGGAATTGAAATTCCTTCAATTGATTATTCTTTAATAGGTACTGGTGATGTGAATTCAATAATTAGATTGCTAAATTTAATTTATGAAGAAAAATTAGTAAATATTCAAGAAATCGAAATATCTAATAATAAAAATGACGATTTAAATTTTTGGGAGATCAAATTACTTCTTAAGATCATACACCACTAACATTATTCCGGAGAATATGAATAATTGGACTTAAATTCACTCTTTCAAAACTTATTCCCCGCAATTTTAGGCATATTTTTTGGCAGTTTCATTAATACTTTAATCGATCGCACACCAGAATATACATCCATAATATTTTCAAGATCTCAATGTGATTTGTGTAACAAAAAATTATCTGCTACTGAGTTAATTCCTATAATCAGTTATTTTGTACTGAAAGGGAAATGTAAAACTTGTAAAGGAAAAATTAATCAAAGACAACCCATTGTTGAAGTAATCACTGGGATAATTACAATTCTTATATTCCAAAATCACAATTTTAATTTCACACTAATTCCTATTATTACAAGCACTTATATATTAATTGTAATTTCAGCAATAGACCTTGAACATAAAATTATTCCTAATAGGTTAATTATACCTTCTAATTTTATAGGAATATTAATGTCACCTTTTTGGAACGTACTTTCTACTCCAAAAACATTTCCAGGGCTTTCAGGAGTTTTTGCACCTCTAATCAATTCCACTTTCTCTGGAATAGGTTCTTTAGCCCTACCTTTAATTATATTTTTAAAATATCCAAAAGGTATGGGTGGTGGTGATTGGAAATTAGCTTGTTTTACAGGAATAATTTTAGGTTTCCCTAGCATATTGCTTTCATGGTGGATAACATCTATAACAGGTGGATTAGTTGCTATTTATTTATTAACAATCAAGAAGAAAAGTTTGAAATATGAAATTCCCTATGCAATATTTATATCTTTTGGAGCATTATTAATATTAATATTTGGTGATTCCGCATTTAACACAATTAGATATATAATATAAACACATGAAAACTTATAGCATCAAAAAACAAATTAAAAAATCTAGAGGTTTTACGTTAATTGAACTGATAGTTGTAATTGCAATTATGGGAGTACTAACTTCTATTGTTACGCCTTCTCTGATAAGACATTTTGGTCAAAGCCAAGAAGAAGCATATAGACAAGAAGTTGCAAAAATCCAATCAGTAGTAGATCAATATTTAGTCTCAGAAAACAACCCAAGATGGCATGGGGAAATGCAGTTTCCGATTATTGGAGCTACTAAAATTTCCACCCAATTCTACGAAGGAGACCAAAATTCTCAGCCAAATGTGTTAAGCGACGGAATCAATTCCAACCCTTTTTATGGTGGATCTGGAGGATTTCCAAAATGGCTTGATAACGGAGACAATAAAAGAGATCAATCTGTTGAAAATATTTTAAATGATGAAGACTCAGATCCAAATCAATTTGGATGGCATGTTTCAAAAATTACTTATTTATCAAACACATACTACGTAGATAGTAGGGACTATTTTATCAACTTTGATCTTTTATCAGATATGTTCAGGAACTACCCTAAATCTGCAGCTCAAGAAAACTGTCCTACATCTACATGTACTGGTTCATACATTTATTTTATAGACAAAAATGGAACTGTACAAACGCTTTTAGCAGAATTACCGATTGAATCAAAAACAGGGTTTCAAAATATTTTCCCTTAAAATAAGAAATTAATAGGATTATGATAAAGAAACACCTATTAAATCAAACTATCAGATTAAAAGATGAAAAAGGATTTACTCTTACAGAGTTACTGGCAGTCCTGGTTATCTTAGGTATTTTAGCTGGTTTAGTTTCGATAGCAGTAAGTAAAATTCCACAATCAAGCAAAAATGTAAGACTCTCTGCCGATCAAGTTACCATCAGTACTGCTGTAGATAGTTTTTTTAATTTATCATCTCCGAGGCAATATCCAATAATTAAACTAGACGATACAGATTCAAACTTATTACCAAAAACTATAAACAATACAGAAAAAGATTTTGGTGTTAGATTACTAAATTTTGATGCTAAACTAAATCAAAATTCATCCCAATCATTTGTCCCAGATTTTCTTAAACAAATACCTACTTCCTCAAATTCTGTTAGTTGGAGAATTGATATTCAAAGAGGCATATTGTTTTTTGCTTCTGCAGGATCTCCGTTAATACCTCCTGCGAACAGTAGATTTAATGTATCCAGTATAACAACTAATCAACCTGAAAAATTCTCAATTTATGAATTCGATTTGGCAACAAATAAAGACGAATCTTCATTAAAAGAAATAAAAATCACAATACCCCAAGAATATGCATTAGATTCTCAAACATTAGACTTAAATACAGTAATTGGAGAATTAAGAGGTAATATTTCAGAAAATAACCCATGGAAACCTGGAACAAGAATTGAATTCACAGGACAATTAAAAACGACTAGCATGCTAAATAAATGGATTCTAAAAATTGACTACCCAGATTTTATGAATACCAAAATCAAAGAAAACCTATTGCCGAAAACAGATAAAATTCATAACGTCATTCTAATTCCTCCTACAGACAAATCTCCTGGAGAAATAAATATTATTTTGGACAGAACAGATCAATCTACAAGCTATAATCTATCTGACGAAAGATGGAAATTAACAATATTTGGCAATAATAAAAAAGTAAATGTAATCAAAAATCCTAAAAATCCAAATGTTTATAGATGGACAATTACAGGCAAAACAACAATTGATCCTGAAGAAATTGTCAAAATCATTCCTGGACAACAATCTCTAATTATTAAATAAAATTATTCACATGAAAAAAAATAAAATTAAAACAGAATTTGGATTCACTTTAATAGAACTAATAGTTGTAATCGCAATTATGGGTGTAATTGCAGCAATTACAGTACCAACTCTTACTGGCTACTTAGATAATTCAAAAGAAAATGCATACGAAGCAGATAAAAGAAAAATTCAAATTGCTGTAAATTCTAATTATAGTAAATTAAGCAATACAAAATTTATAGGTAAACGGCAATATCCAATTTGGGGTCAAAGCAATAAAGGAACAGAAAATGCCTTAAAATCTACTTCAGCAAATTCATCAGAAATTACTACTTTGGGCACTGGATTAAAATCAAACCCATTAGGAGGAACTATAGGCTGCACACCATCTTGGACAGATGATTCAAATAATGACGGTACTAGAATAAATCAAACAAGTGAGTCTCTATATTATAGAAATATAGGTATCGCTTCAGAACATTGGAATACCGTACAAATTACCCGTGGCGAAACAGAATATGAAATCGACTCAAGAGATTGTTTCATTAATTTTGAATTCTTAATAGGTAAAGAAATCGATGAATTACCAAAATCAGCATCAAGAGATAATCATCAATCAAAAGGAGAAGGAAGTTATAGTTGGTATATCGACGATAAAGGACAAGTCCAGAGCTTATTTTTCTATTACCCAACCTTGGTTAAAAAAGGATATCAAGGAGTATACCCTTAACTACTGAACAGTGATTTTACCAATCATACCTTGAGTTTCATGAGGTATGCAAATCAATTCAAAAGTACCTGGCTTATCAAATTTGAAAGAAAATTCCACTGTTTCCCCAGCATCTACAGACTGATCTATATTTAAATCATCAACAGTAAAAGTATGTAACTCTGTCTCAGACGTCATTACAAAATTAACTACTTGCCCAACTTTAAATGTAAAATCAGCAGGAGTATACACATAAGCACCACTTCCTTTATCATCTCGCAATTTAATCTCCACCCGTGTACCACCTGTAAGATTTGAATTAGATGAATCAGATGAAGAAACAGTTGTGCCTAAAGATTTTGAAGCAGACTGTATTGCTTGCTCAGATGCTGTAGGAGGCTTTGAATAAGATGTTTCAGTAACCTCCGAATTATCTTCAGCAGAGCTACAGGAAAACAAAAACACAGAAAATATACTAAAAAGAGTTACCAAAAACCACTTATTCATCAAAATAATCACCTTTCAAATATTTATTTATAACTAATTTTAACAGCAGTAACTAAGTGATACAACAAATATTTACTTGTTTAAAATTGACCTAACTTGGTCAATTGTTGAATAAAGATACGATTTAGAAAACCTACGTGAAATCACAATCAAAAAAGCATTAATTATAATAATATAGACCGATATCCTGGAAATTTTTACACTCGAATGGTCAACAAAATTTTTGAAATTTTTATTTGAAGAAATCTTCTTTATTGTTTTAAGACCAATCAAAATTGGAATTAAACATGCCAGCCTAAGTCTAAATTTTGTTTTAGGAATTAACAAAAAATATTCAATTGCATATGAATAATTTTTCAAATTAATCTCAATTAGATATCCAAGAAGTTTTTGTGCAGAATTTGAAAGTTTACCTTGAATCAAATCCTTGGGTTCCAAATCAAACATACTAAACAATTGATTTGGTATGTAACATCTGTCCATTGCATAATCATTCTTAATATCTCGAATTATATTTGTTATCTGTAATGCTTTACCAAACTGAATCGCAAACACAATCATCTTCTGGTAATTTACTGGAGAAATTTCTTTCTCTTTTTTTAAGCTAATCTCTGTCCAAAATTCTCCAACACACCCAGCGACATTATATGTATACAAATCAAAGTCATGAAATGTATCTAATGTAACAACTTTATTTAAATCATTAGATTTGAATAAAATCAAATCTTTTTCCATCCCATTGATCAATTTATTCACTATTGCTTTTACATGATCGAGTTCATATCGATTCAATGATAAATAATAAGGAAATAAATTAGGTATAAAATTCACTAATTTTTTTTGAACAGGATATTTTTCTAACTCAATTAAAAAATTTTTAAATTTATTATTAAATGCTTCATTCAAATTTTCATTATCAATTTGATCTTTAAAACTCAGTAAAAAATCACGTTTTTTATTAAAAGGCACACTTGATAATGTATCCGTAATAGTATCAGCAATTCTGGCTAACAAATAAGCAACTGCTATAGGTTGAAAAATCCTTCTAGGCAGGATTACTAAAGTAATATAAAAAGACCTAGAAAATTTCTTTAAATATGATCTCAATAAAGATTCTTTTAACATTGAATATACTTCGAGAGCAAATTTAAATTAAATTCTTTGATTTTCAAAACATCCCTAGGATTCTTAACTAATATTGTTTCTATATCCTCTTTAGAAATTCCAATTTCTAAAAGATGAGGAACTAGACTTTCCAAAATAAATGAATAACCTGTTCCACCAAATTTTTTCAATTGTATTTTAGTACAAATATCTTGTGACAATAAAATTTTATCCACATAACCATAAGAAATTAAAGTTGGTAATACTTTTGAAACCAATGCAGTATTTGATGTATTTAGATACGAGGGCCAAGGATTACTTGAATCTATAGGCTCTAACGTTAGATGAGCTCCTACTCTACCCAACAAATCGAATTGTATATAAATACCATTTTCTAATAATTCCAAAATTAAATCTAAATCTCCTGCAATCAAATCACTATGTCCCAAAATAATCCGATCAACTGGACAACCTTCATTTTTAATGATGCCTAATAAATTAAACCTTTCTCTTCCAGTTCCTCCATAATGAAAAGATATAGATGTTCCAGTAGAAATACTCGCTCTAGAAACAGCTTTAACAATTTTGATTTCATTTTCTGTTAATTTACCATCTTGGATTCCAATTTCTCCAATTATTCCAGCACGAATAAAAGTTGAATCAACTCCTACACAGATTTCTTTTACTAATTCCTCTACTAAGCTATCAATTGTACGAGAATCCATATCGACAGGATGAAAATCTGGTACATACCAACCAGTACCCATAATAATATTTATCCCAGTCAATGAAGAAATTTGAAATAACCCTAATGGATCTCTACCTATTCCACGTACTGTTAAATCAACAACTGAATCTCCACCTCTTGAAAAATAATTATTAAGTTCCATTTGAGCTAAATTAAGGTCATTCAAATAATAATTATCAGCTATTGAATACCTATTACTCATAGAATCACTTAAATTATCAATGTTTAATTTTTTTTTGTCCCAATCATTCAAAAATGTAGATGGAACACCTTTAGAAAAAAAATTATCTTTTTTAGCGCGTACCTTTAATGATCTTCGTTCCCTTGCTTGTTGATCAAGCAAAATATGTTCATGCATTAAAGTAATGCCTAAATCATTATTAGAAATTGGCCCTGAAACCGTTTGAATATTTCCAACCAAGTGATTTCCATACACAGGCTCAAACATCAATCAACTTCAATTCAAAAAATTGCAAAAATGAAAACAAATATATTAGCTAATTTTTGCATGCAAATTCCGTTCTTGCAGTTCTTTAATAACTGTTTCTTGATCAACCTCTTCACTCCACGGAGTAGGTAATATATTTGCACCAAAAACTTTGATTAAATGTTCATCGGGTTTACCATCAATAAGATGTTCGGTGTGCCATAAACCATCTTTTATAATCACTTTGATCGAACGATTCTCACCGATCCAGCCAAAGCTGACATAACCTATACTCATAAATATCACTCCTTATCAACTATAAATCCCCAATTATTTAAAAACACTAATGTCTATCGAATGAAATAAGAATATATACAACTATACATAATGTGTCAAATATACAAAAATCATACCCCTCTAAATTCTATTGGGTATTATCAACTTTCAAAATACTTAAAAAAGCTTCTTGAGGAATATCTACGCTACCTACTCTCTTCATCCTTTTTTTCCCTTCAGCCTGGCGTTGCAACAATTTTCTTTTCCTTGTAACATCGCCACCATAGCATTTTGCCAAAACATTTTTTCTTAAAGCACTAATTGTTTCTCGTGAAATCACCCTACTGCCTATGGAAGCTTGAATTGCTATTTCAAACATTTGCCTAGGAATTAATTCCTTGAGCTTGGATACTATATTTTTACCTAATCGATATGCTGATTCCTTATGAACTATCGATGACAATGCATCTACTTTTTCGCCATTTACTAATAAATCTAATTTAACTAGTTGGCTTGCCTTATAGCCGTCAAATGAATAATCCATAGAGCCATATCCTTGGGTTGATGATTTTAAAGAATCATAAAAATCTGCTAACATTTCAGCCATAGGCATTTCAAATTCCAACATAACCCTTGACCGATCTAAAAACTGACCATTTCCAGCAGAATCAATGCTAGGATTTTGGGATTCATAATGATGTTGGATGTAATCAATAGATTTTGACTCACCTCTTTTAGACTTTACTAAATCTATCACACTGCCCATATAAGAAACTGGAACTAAAATTGTAGTTTTGATCCATGGCTCTCGAATCTCACTAATCAAATTAATTTCTGGCAATTTAGAAGGATTATCAACTTCAATCACTTCACCATCATTTAAAACAACTTGATATGAAACACTTGGAGAAGTAACCAAAAGATTTAAATTAAATTCACGTTCAAGTCTTTCCTGAACTACTTCCATATGAAGCAGGCCTAGGAAACCACATCTAAAACCAAATCCTAATGCTACAGAATTTTCAGGTTGAGAAACCAAAGAAGAATCATTAAGTTTTAATTTATCAATTGCATCTCTTAGAAGAGTGTAATCTTGTCCTTCAACCGGATATAAACCGGCAAAAACCATAGGATTAAAAGGTGTATATTTTTCAAGAGGCTGAGACGTTGGGTTCAAAAACGATGTAATTGTATCTCCGACTGGAACATCTTTAACATCTTTTAATCCTGTGGCAATATAACCAACTTCACCAGAATCTAATCTGTTTAGTTTAACTTCATTTGGCAAAAAGCATCCTAGTTCTAAAATTTCACTTTTTTTATTAGTAGACATTATTGATATTTGATCACCAGTTTTAACACAACCATCTACAACTTTTACATAAGCCACCACTCCTTTATAAGAATCATATTTTGAATCAAAAATTAACGACCTAAAAGGAAGATTCAAATCACCTTTTGGAGCGGGGATTCTTTCCACAATAGCTTCTAGAACTAAATCAACCCCTTTGCCTGTTTTAGCAGAAATCATTAAAATCTCATTCATCATAAAGCCAAATGAAGAACTTAATTCTTCAGCAATTCGATCAGGTTCAGCTGCACTCATATCAATTTTATTTACAACCGGTATTATATGTAAGTTATTATCTAAAGCTTGATAAACATTTGCTAAAGTTTGCGCCTGAATACCCTGGGTAGCATCAACAACTAATATAACACCCTCACATGCCGTTAAACTTCTTGACACCTCATAACTAAAATCAACATGTCCAGGAGTGTCAATTAAATTAAATTGGTATTTTTTACCAGTATGACTTGTATAGTCTATCTTAACTGGTTTGGCCTTAATAGTTATTCCTCTTTCACGCTCTAATTCCATTGAGTCTAATCTCTGTTCAACCAAATCTTTTGGGGATCTAGTTAATTCTGAAATTTCAAGCAACCTGTCAGCTAAAGTTGACTTGCCGTGATCTATATGAGCAATAATACAAAAATTTCGAATAAATTCTGAGTTCATATACAAATAGTAGCACGTAATAAATATTTAAGACTATATTTATGCCTATCTCATTAGTTATTATAAAATTCGCTTGGTATATTTTTTGCTTTAACTATTTTAAAATTAACCCCAAAGAGTCAAAACATGATTAAAAAATCAACAAATTTGATAAAAAAAGCTTCAAAATATATCCCAGGCGCATCATATTATACAGCTGGTCAAAATGTACCCGGATTACCTGAATTTATCTTGGACAGAGGAAATGGTGCATATGTTTATACTACAAAAAATGAAAAAATGCTCGATGTTACCTTAGCACATTCTTCATTAATTCTTGGGCATAACAATCCGAAAATTTCTAATGCTGTAAAAAATCAAATTGATAAAGGATCTGCTTTTACTAATATTACTGAGCCTGCTATAGAACTTTCTGAAATAATGTCCAAAACTATCCCTTGTGCTGAAAAAATTCGCTTAGTCAACTCTGGTACAGAAGCATCAATATTAGCAACCAGAATCGTTCGTGCCTACACCGGTAAAAATCTAATATTGAAATTTGAAGGTGCTTACCATGGATTCGCAGACAATTTATTATTCAATACAAATTACGGAAACTCAAAAAACTGGAATGATTACCCTATTCCTACTCCAGACTCAATTGGAATGCCTAAAACATTAAATGAGGAAATTTTAATTGCACCTTACAATGATCTAAAACAAACTAAAAAAATTATCTTAAAGTATCGCTCAGAAATCGCTGGGATAATCATTGAACCTGTCATGCGAGGGCTAGAAACTGATCAATCATTTCTAGAAGGAATTCGAAAAATTTCTTCAAAAGAAAACATCCCATTAATCTTTGATGAAGTAATAACTGGATATAGATTGTCTCTAGGAGGCGCACAGGAATTTTTTAGAATCAAACCAGATATTGCTATCTATGGTAAGGCGCTCGGTGGGGGATATCCAATAGGAGCAATCGTAGGTAATGAAAAAATTATGAATTTCCTAGATCCAAAATCATCAGACAAAAACAGAATATTTTCAATCGGAAGCTTCCATTCAAATCCAATCTCAAGTATCGCAGCATTAACGTGTATATCAGAACTACAAAACCCTCAAAATTATAATAAACTTAATGAATTTGGAGATTCACTCAGAGCTGAATTATCACATATTTTCTCGCAATACAAAATCCCTTATTTCATGACAGGTACTGGATCGATAGTAGAATTTTTTTTCACATCCAAATCTGTATTGAATTATAGAGATACATTACACACAAATTTGAAACTTAAATCTCTACTTTCAATTCAATTGCCGAAAAATTTTATAGTCGGAGGCGGAGGACGATTTACGTCATCAATATTTCATGAGAAAAAAGAGTTGGACTGGCTTCTAGAAGGAATAAATAATAGCCTAAGAGAAATAAATTCCTCAGGAGAATTAGAAAAAAGTTTCGAGCAAAATCAAGATTCTCTAGCATCCGCAACAAAAATGGGATAAAAATATCCCTACTTATTCTGTTTTAATCTTTTGAATAATTTGGTTTAAATCCAATTTTTCTTGATTACTATCAAGCATATTCCGGAAAATTAATTTAAGATCCTTTAATTCATCTTCACCAATAATAATAGCATTTAACGCTTTAATTGATGAAGCATATTTCATTTGTGACTTCAAGCTTCGAGAAGGAGAGCCTAAAATGGATCTAATCCCGTTATTCCTTAATTCTGTCACTACTTGAACAGCAAATTTCTTTGCATCTTCACCATTATGTGCAACAAAACACTTAACATAATTTTCATCAATTGAAATTTTATTTTCTGATTTTAAATTCATAATCACACGATCAAGTCCTATTGCAAAACCAATACCAGGTGTTGGCTGACCTCCAATTTGCTCTATCAATCCATCATATCTTCCACCTGCAAGAATAGTATTTTGACTCCCTTGATTTTCAGGAACAATTTCAAAAACCGTTTTAGTATAATAGTCAAATCCTCTAACCAAAGTATCATCTATTCTATAAGGAATACCTACAGAATCTAAATGTTCTAATAACTCATTCCAATGAAATAAACAGCCTTCACACAAATAATCTAATGATCTGGGTGCTTCTTTTATAAGTTCTTGACAATTCTTATTCTTACAATCAAGTAACCTCAAAGTATTTGAATCCAACCTTCTTTGGCAATCAGGATGATCTAGTTTACTAAATTGATTAGTATAATATAATTTTAAATCTGTAATATATTTATCCCTACATTTTTCATCTCCAATTGAATTTATAATCAAATCCAAATTGGATAAACCTAATTGAGAAACTAATTCCCATGCAAATTGAATTACTTCCAAATCAACAATAGGAGAATGCTCACCAATAACTTCAATCCCAGCTTGCCGAAATTCTCTATATCTGCCTGCTTGAGGTCTCTCATATCTATACATAGGAAATTGATAAAACAACCTGACAGGTTGAGGTAGATTTTGCATTCCATGTTCTAAGTAAGATCTGCAAACTGGAGCGGTACCTTCTGGGCGTAAAGTTAAAGAATCACCTCCACGATCACTAAAGGTATATGTTTCTTTTTCTACAACATCAGTAAATTCCCCGACTCCTCTAGAAAAAAGATTTGATTGTTCAATTACTGGAGTGTCTATCCGATTGAATCCATATTTGAGAGCAATTTTAGAAAAAATATATTGTACATATCTCCAATATTTCTGATCCTCAGGAAGAATATCTGAGGTACCTCGAGGTGCTCTTAATTGCTCTTTGCTCATTACTTTCTAACTTCCACATAATTGAAAAATGATTTGCTAACGCATATAGTATATCAGTCAGTATCGTAATTATAATAGAATTTGATAGAATCCTATTATAGATCAAAAAGCTCTATACCTATACTTCAAGCGCTAACTATGAGATTTTTGCAAAACAAAAGAAAAGATTTATATTGGAAACAATCAATAATTTAATTTCTAAAACTTCAAAATATCTGACTCCTGCACAAATCTTGGATATCAAGAATGCTTTCTATTTTGCTGAAAAATCTCATTCAGGACAATTAAGAGCTTCGGGAGAACCATTTATTCAACATCCCCTCAAAACAGCAATCTACCTTTCAAACCTGCATCTAGATTCTGAAGCAATTTCAGCTGCTTTACTACATGACGTTATAGAAGATTGTGGAATTAACGAAGAACAAATAACCAAAAAATTTGGAGAACAAGTATCTAAATTAGTTATTGGAGTAACCAAATTAAACCGTGCTGAAATTCTAAATGAAGAAACAACTAAAATAGTTTCTACAAGCAATGCTGTTAGTATTAGAAAAATGCTAATTTCTATGTCAGATGATATCAGAGTTGTATTAATTAAACTGGCAGATAGAATGCATAATATGCAAACTTTAAAGTATCTACCAAAAGAAAAAAGAATCTCAATTGCCCAGGAAACCTTAGAAATCTATGCACCACTAGCACACAGATTGGGTATTTGGGAAATGAAATGGATGCTTGAAGATTTAGCTTTTCAAAATCTAGAACCAGAATCTTACCAAAAAATTGCTGAATTATTGAATTCAAAAAGGTCTGAAAGAGAAGAATATATTAACAAAGTTATTGAAAAAACGTCTACTGAATTAAAATCATTTAAAATTAATGCATCCATTGAAGGCAGACCGAAACACTTATTTAGTATCCATAAAAAAATAAAAAAATACTCTGAAATGAATCGGGGAATCAGTGAAATTTACGACCTTTTCGCACTACGAATTATAGTAAATTCTGTAAGCGACTGCTATGCAGCTCTAGGTGCTGTACATTCTATTTGGCACCCTATCACTGGTGTGTTTGATGATTATATAGCATCGCCAAAAGATAATTTATATCAATCACTTCACACTACAGTAATATGTGAAAACAGCCATCCAGTAGAAATTCAAATAAGAACCAAAGAAATGCATGAATTATCCGAATATGGTGTTGCAGCTCATTGGCTATACAAAGAAGGCGATATAAATGATTCAAAATTTGAACATAAAATGACATGGATAAGGCAATTACTTGAATGGCAAAGAGAAATTTCCGGATCTGAGGAATTTGTTGAATCATTTAAAACTGATATTTTTAATGACCAAGTGTTCGTATACACACCAAAAGGTGAAATTAAAGAATTACCTATTGGGGCCACTATTTTAGATTTTGCTTATTTAATTCATACAGAAATCGGCCATAGATGTGTTGGAGGAAAACGAAATGGTAAATTAGTTTCACTAAACACAAAAATCTCTAACGGAGACACAGTAGAAATAATGACAAGTAAAAATATCAAAGGTCCTAGTTTAGACTGGATTAATCCTGATTTGAATTATGTGAAAACAACTTCTGCAAAAACAAAAATTCGCCAATGGTTCAATAAACAACAAAAAGAATTCACACTTAACAATGGTAAATTAATCTTACAAAAACAATTAAAAAAGATTAATGAAACAATCAGTTTAGAAGAGTTGGCACAAAACTCTAACTTTAATTCAGTGGATGAAATGATGTTTGCCGTTGGAAGTGGAAATATCACACTCCCTCAAATAATAAACGATTTACCACAAAACCAGCCAAAACTTGATAATGACCAAGTAAGTAAAAAAATCACATCTCCTACATCTGGAATCGAAGTGTTAGGTGTAGGTGACTTACTAACAAAAATAGCAAAATGCTGTAATCCAATACCCGGAGATTTAATTATAGGCTTCATCACAAGAAGTGCTGGTGTAACAGTACATATCAAATCCTGTATAAATATTATGAATGAAAAAGAAAAAGAAAGACTAATACCAGTAAATTGGCGCGAACAACAACCTAGTTATCCTGTAGATATCAAAATAGAATCATGGGATAAGGTTGGATTATTAAATTCAATTACATCTGTTGTATCTAATGAACAAATCAACATTGGCTCATGTGTCTCTGAAGAATATGATGGATTCAGTACAATTAAATTAAATATATATGTCAATGGAATTAAACAACTTGGACGAATTATTTCAAAAATAGAATCTCTAGAACCTGTAATTGAAGTAAACAGAGTCAATTAAAACACTATATAAAGTCTATCGCTTTAACATAATATTATTATATAATATAAACATTAAAAAATTATCTTGGAGGAAATTATTGTCAAGCGCTAAAGCCCTCAGAGTGTCAAATAAAAAAAGAGCTCGAAATATTTCAGTTAAAAGTAAAGTTAAAAACTTAATAAAAACGGCTCGATTAAATATTGAATCTAATGATTCAGATGAAAATATTTCAAACTCTGTAAAAGATGCAATCAAGAATTTGGATAAAGCAGCCCAAAAAGGCGTTCTGCATAAAAAAAATGCTTCTCGCAGAAAGTCTCGCTTAATGAAATCGTTAAAATAAAGCTTCCCGGTTTTATTTTTGTTTCATAATTATTATAAATAATTTCTAAATCATTCATTTCAAACTAATTGACATGACACTTCAACTTTGATACATTACCAGAACATAAGTGCTAATTATTAAGGTTTATCATGAAAAAAGAACTTTCAAGTAGGCAAAAAAATATTTTAAGTTTTATAGAAAACTTCCTTGAAGAACATCATTACCCTCCAACTATCAGGGATATTCAGCAAGGCTGCAAAATAAGTTCAACTTCTGTAGTTGACTATAATTTAAGAATTTTAAAAGAAAAAGGTGTGCTCAACAGAGCTGCAGAAGTTTCAAGAGGAATCGAATTAGTTAACAATAATACAGAAAAAGCTGATCCTAACTTAATTGAAATTCCAATAATGGGGAATATTGCTGCGGGGCAACCTCTACATATTCCAGAATCCAACGATTGGACTAATAGTCAAGTCGACTCAGTCAGCCTTCCAGCTTTCTTAACTCAAGGAAAACAAAATGTTTTCGGAGTTAAAGTAAAAGGAGAATCGATGATAGATGCTTTAGTTGCTGATGGAGATTTGGTACTTTTAGAACCTATTTCAAGGAAACCTAATAACGGTGAAATGGTTGCAGCATTGATAAAAGATCAAAACGAAATCACATTAAAACATTTTTTCATCAAAAATGGTACAGTCACCTTACAACCTGCCAACTCATCTATGAAACCTATTGAAGTAGATGCAGAAAATGTTCAAGTACAAGGTAAAGTAGTTGGTGTAATCAGATCAATTTAACTGATTAACTCAAAATGTCACAAATATTTTCAAACAAAAAATCTCAATCTACTGTAGAATAAAACTTAAAGTTGTTTTATCTAAAAACGTTATGGAGATTATTGTATGCCATTTAACTTAGGACCAACTGAACTCATTATTGTTCTAGTCATTGTTATGATACTTTTCGGAGTTGGAAAATTACCTGAAATTGGTGGAGCTGTAGGTAAAGCTCTACGAGAATTCAAAGAATCTCAAAAGTCCGATAAAGAAAAAACGAGCAAATCCGAAGATAATTTAAATAATAAATAAACCTTCTAAAAAAATTGTTTTGTAATTTAGCTATAATAATTTCTAATTATAAAACAGCAGTAACTTGGTAATTTTTTCTAAGACCCAGTAAAACCACAAAATTCTTCGTAGTCAATTAGTTCTGTAACAGTTGGGTTATCTCCGCATAAAGGACACTTTGGATTCTTATGAATTTTTAATTCTCGAAATTCCATAGTTAACCCATCTATCAAAAGCAGCCTGCCAGATAAAGATGACCCAATACCCATAATGATTTTAACTGTTTCAGTTGCCTGAATAGTACCAACAAGTCCTGGCAACATTCCTAAAACACCAGCTTCTGCGCAACTAGGAACTTCCCCTGGAGGTGGGGGTTCAGGGAACAAACATCTATAACAACCTCTACCGGGTAAATAAACTGTAGCTTGTCCATCAAAAATTAAAATACTTCCGTCAACTAAAGGCTTATTATTTAAATAAGCTGCGTCGTTAGTTAAATATCTTGCAGGAAAATTATCAGCACCATTAATGATCACATCATATTTAGAAATTATTTCCATTGCGTTGTCAGAATTTAAAGGTTCTTCATGACTTATAACATTAACATCTGGATTGTATGCTTTTAAAGTTTCAGTTGCCGAAATAACTTTTCTTTTACCAACATCACTATCATAGTGTAATATTTGTCTTTGTAGATTTGTAATATCTACAGTATCGAAATCTACTATTCCAATAGTTCCAACTCCAGCTAAAGCTAAATAAATTGCTACTGGAGATCCCAAACCTCCTGCACCAACAATTAATACTTTAGAGTTTAACATTTTTCGTTGCCCATTACTTCCAACCGTAGGCATAATAATGTGTCTGCTATACCTTTGGACTTGATGAGGAGTCAATGGTTTTAAAATTTCATCATTCGGCATGACCAATACTCCATATTGTTGAAAAAAGTTAATTTAATGTAAATCTGAGTATATCATGCTATCTCAAAGGTATAAACAATTAATTTTAAGACAAAATGATAGTATACAAAACACTTAGTGAATTGTATTATAGACTTCAAATTCATATCTGTAATCAGGAGTAAAAATTTGAAACCTCCATACCAAGGATCACTTCAAGAATATGATGTTTTTGAAAAAAAAGATGTAATGATTGAAATGAGAGATGGAATCAAACTAGCGTGCGATATTTATTTCCCATCTGAAAAAAATAAAATCAGCAACAAAAAATTTCCAGTCTTGTTAACTAGAACGCCCTATAATAAATCCCGTGATTTTGTTGATGGAAGATTTTTTGCTAGAAGAGGATACATATATATAGCCCAAGATGTACGTGGCCGTTTTAACTCAGAAGGAATATGGTATGCATTTGCCAAAGAGGCACCCGATGGATATGACACAATTGAATGGATAGCTAAGCAAGAATGGTCAAATGGGAAAATCGGTACTTTAGGAAGCTCTTATGCAGGGAGTGATCAATCTGCACTTGCCACCTTAAATCCACCACACCTAAGTACAATGATAGTTGCAGTTGGAGCATCAAATTATTATGACAGCTCAATGAGGCAAAATGGTGCTTTAGAACAAAGGTTTATAGTTTATGCATTCAGTATGGCAATCAGTAGTAAAGAAGCTGCATCTAATCCCACTCTTAAAAATGCTCTCATCAAAGTATTTACTCAAGATATAGAAAGCTTAGTTGACAATTTCCCAATCAAAAAAAATGCAACTATTCTTCGAGAACTACCCTCATATGAAAAATGGGCAATAGATATTTCTACAAACTCAGAATACAACGATTATTGGAAACAAAGAGGCTACGCTATTTCTGAATATTATCAAGAACATGCGGATATACCATCCTTATATCTTGGTGGTTGGTATGACTCATATGCCAGAAATACATGTGAAAGTTATTTGGAATTATCCAAAATAAAATCATCCCCACAAGTGCTATTAATGGGACCTTGGACGCATGGAGGCTGGCAAAATAGTTTTTCAGGGGAAGTAGACTTTGGAAATGATTCTGTAATTAATTACAATGATACTAGATTAAGTTGGTTTGATTGCTATCTAAAAGAAATGGAAACAGAATTTTCAAATTGCAAGCCTGTAAAAATCTTTACTATGGGTGGAGGAAACTCTGACCGTCTTATTTTAGGTTCTCCACGTTTACAAACCGACTATCCTGGAATGTTATCTCATGGAGGTTATTGGAAAGAATCTTCAAGCTGGCCTCTTCCCGAAACAAAATTCACGAAATATTTCATTCATTACAATGGTACTTTATCCACCAAATTACCCAATAATAATGAACAAGGATTTACTCAATATGATTTTGACCCAAATAACCCTGTCCCAACTATAGGAGGAGGAATTTCAGCTGCAGATGCTATCATGGTAGCTGGTGCATTTGACCAAAGAGGTAGACCTAATTTTCATGGATGCGAAAATCAACTTCCTTTAAACACTAGACATGATATTTTGAGTTTTGAAACAAAAACTTTAATTGAACCAATAGAAATTACTGGCCCTATCAAAATGCATTTATTTGCTGCTTCATCCGCAATAGATACTGATTTTACATGTAAATTATTAGATATATATCCATCTGATTCCGAATATCCTGAAGGTTTAGCTATCAATATTACAGATTCAATCATCCGAGCAAGATATAGAAATCACTTGGGTAAAAGTGAATTTTTGAATCCAGAAGAAATTTATGAATTTATATTTGAACTATATCCAACTTCAAATATTTTCAATTCTGGACACAAAATTAGAATTGATATAAGTAGTAGCAACTGGCCAAGATTTGATGTTAACCCCAACACTGGCCAAAATCTTGGATCAAAAAATACATATAAAACCGCCAGACAAACAATATACCATTCAACAAAAAATGCTTCTTATATAAGCCTGCCAATTATTAACAATTAAAAAATTGTTTCCTCAAGTAGAATCTTCATTCATTTGGTCTACTAATTTTTGAAATAAGTGGGCAGGAACATCTTCATAATGATCAAATTGCATTGAAAAAATCCCTCTCCCTTGAGTAACAGAACGTAAATCCATTGAATATCTTAACAATTCAGCTTGTGGAGCTTCAGCATTAATTACAGTAGTACCATCACCGTTAGGTTCCATACCTAAAATTTTGGCTCTTTTACCATTCAAGTCACTAATTACATCACCCGTATCTAAGTCAGGGACCGTTACAGCAATTTTCATAACAGGCTCTAGCAAAACTGGATTTGCCTGCTTCACACAATCAGAAAAAGCATGTTCTCCAGCAATCTCAAAACATATTCCAGATGAATCTACTGGATGAAAACTACCATCATATAGGGTGACCTTCAAATCTACAACAGGAAATCCAGAAATCACTCCATTATCAATTGCCTTATTACAACCTTTTTCAACAGAAGGAATGTATTCCTTTGGCACAGAACCTCCAACAACGCGATCAGTAAATTCAAAGCCAGAACCTCTCGTCAAAGGCTCTATTTCCAAACATACATGCGCAAATTGACCGTGCCCTCCACTTTGTTTTTTGTGACGATATTCAGCTTTTGCAGAATTACCAACAGTTTCTTTATAAGCTACCTTTGGAAATTTTGAATCAATTTCAACACCAAATTTACGTTTAATTTTTTCTAAAGAAGTATCAATATGAACATCCCCCAAGCCGCCTAACAATAATTCTAAAGTATCATTATTCCTACTCAAATTTAGACTAGGATCTTCCTCAACAATTTTGTTTAATGAAGATGTAATTTTATCCAAATCTGACTTTGTTTTTGGAAATACAGCCATTTTGTGTATCGGATCAGGAAAAGAAATATCTTCAAATTGAACACTATTTTCTTTAACTGAAAGTGTATCCCCTGTTTGGGTATCAGCCATTTTAGCCACTGCACCAATATCCCCTGTAACTAATTGCGAAACTGGTTTTTGTTCCTTACCTACCATTACATATATTTGTCCAACTCTTTCGTTTTTAGACTGTTTAGCATTCCATACTGAAGAATCACTACTTAAAACACCACTGTATACCCTGACATAAGATAATTTACCCACAAACGGATCAGCTGTAGTTTTAAATACAAACGAAGACAAACTGTCTGTCTTAGTCTCTACATCTGAACTCCTAATTTTTGCTTCAGAAGATGACGGCATTAATTCAGAAATTGAATCTAATAATTCAGAAACACCAACCTCGTTAAGAGCTGACCCTACTAAAATTGGCACTATAGAACGAGAAATTACAGCAGCTCTAAGCGCTTGTAAAAGCTCATTATTTGAAATCTCTTCGCCTTCTAAATATTTCAACGTCAAATCATCATCAGTTTCAGCAATAGATTCAATTAATTTTTCTTTTGCACCTGCAAAATCTTCCGCAGATGAATCTTGATTTTCTTTCAATAAATTTAATGCCTTTGTAAAATCTCCTTCAATTCCATTAGGAATCTGAATAGGCACACAATTTCTACCAAACTTTTCAACAATAGAATCAACCACCGCATTAAAATCTGTATTTTCTCTATCTAATTTATTTACAAAAATAAATTGAGGAAGCTGGTTTTCTTCAGCTAATTTCCACATTTGAATAGTTCCAACTTCTACACCAGATGAAGCAGACACCACAAGGACAGAAGAATCAGCTATACTTAAAGCAGACATTACTTCACCACGAAAATCTGAATATCCTGGAGAATCAATAATGTTTATTTTGTTACTCTTCCACTCGCAAGGAATAAGAGATGCCTGCATGCTCGATTGCCTTTTGATCTCTTCAGGCTCATGGTCAGAAGTAGTGTTGCCGTCAGAAATAGTCCCAAGTCGTGTAAGACCACCGCTAAGATGAAGAGCCGATTCTGATAAGATTGTTTTTCCAGCTGATGAATGTGACAAAAATACAACATTTCTAATAGAATCAGAACTAAAATCAGCCATCAAAAAACTCACTTTCTAAAAACTAAACTAAAAAATCTTAATAATAAAAAGGGTTTTTATGTTGATTACAATTACTTAAATCTTCGCCTTCTCAATCGACGTAAACTTCTAGCTCTATCCAAACGAACCTGTTCACCCCTAGATCTAAAATAACGACGATTTCTGAGTTCTTTCATAACACCAGATCTCTGCATAGAACTTTGAAATCTTTTAAGCAATCCTTCCCCATCTTCTCCATCACGTAGCATCACAAATGACAACGGTTCCTCCTAAAATTAAAATCTTTGACTATAATAAAATTACATTATCGAACTCAATTTTACCATGTACTAAAAATATAGTTAACTAGTAAGTTTACTATTGGAACTAAAAACGGCTAAAAAATTGTTAAAAAAACTAAAATACATTTTAAAGTTACTAAATAATAAAAAGAATTTGCAAATTCTTTAATATTTCATCTTTATCGTCAATATATATATATTTTTTATAAAATATTATATTTTTCCAATATATATATTGACAAATTTTTATATTTGTCCGAAAATCTCTGTGTGCTTTGGGGGTATGATTCCCATAAAAATACGTTTTTACTTGTTTTTATTAACAATAAATGCTTTGTATAGCTTTACTACAAATACATTGCAAAACATTGCGAAAACGAGTGTTGAATGGTTGATATGTGAAAAATGCCACCTACCAAAATTCGCATGAGCGATTAAATAATTTGGAGGCTGGAAATGGTCATTGCTGTAAGAGCGAATACGTCGCATTCGGTGATTACTGATAAAAATACACATTGTAAAAGATGTGACTCGAAACTTTTTATGGGTGATTATGAACCAGAATGTTTAAACTGCGGATACGCTGAATATTCCTATACTCAAGCTAAATTACCTAAAAACAAGCGAGGTATCTTGAGTACAGCCACAAGATTTATCATCAGATATTCTGGAGAATTTGCCAACTTGGCTAACACTCTGGCTCACGTAAAATTAGTGAGATCTGGTCATAAAGTGGTTTACGATGTAAAGTGTCCGTTTTGTGAAGAACATATGGACCAAACATCTTTGTCTGGAAAAAGACCAGACATGAGAGAACAAAGATATAAATGTCCAAGCGGACATAGGTTGTCTTTGATTCCTAACCATCGTGGTGTTCTGGGCTGGAGATAGTAGTTTAAAGCTATTAAAATAATTTAAATCATAGATATCTTGAATTCTTTTTCTTCAGATATCAAGGTTTTATTTTGAAAAATAATATCTCCAATTTATGCTATAGTCTATAGAATGAATCACTTTGGAAAAAACAAAAAAGACAATTCGCAAAATATTAAATTTATTTGTGATTTTTCTCCACCAAAAGGTAGTAATCCTAGCCTGATAAGCCAAGTTGAGGAATTATCTGCCGATTATATTTCAGTTGCATATAATCCAGGTAAATCTGTGGGAGCAAACTCTGCTTTCACAGCATTTTTAATCAAAAAAAAGTACCAAAAAAATGTTATATTCACCTTAGCAACTCGCGATATGAATACCCTAAGCATACAAAGTCATTTAATAGGTGCAAATTTACTAGGACTTGATAATGTGATTGTACTTAGAGGAGACCCATTAAATAAATCCGAAAAAAAAATTATGAGCGAAGTAAATGATATCTCTACAACAAAAACAATTTTATCAATCAAAAACTTGAACGAAGGAAAAGATTTCAAAAACAAACACCTCAAATCCAAAACTAATTTTACTGTTGGTGCAACAATTGATTTATCAAAAAACTTAATTCAAGAAAAAAAACTCACCCTTTCAAAAATTGAATCTGGTGCAGATTTTTTAATTCTTCAACCTATATTTAAACCTGATTTATTAACTCAATTCCTCGAGTTGTATCGTAATTCTTATCTTGAAGAAATTAATATACCAATCTTTTGGGGGTTACAAATATTAGAAAAAAACAGTTTGTCTTTCTCAGAAATTCCTGAATGGATACAGACTGATCTTGAAAAAGGCAGAGATGGATTTTCTATTTCCCAAGAAATCCTAGAAAATTTCATATCAGAAGGCTACAAATCAATTTATTTAGTCCCATCATTCTTCAAAAAAGGAAAAAGAAACTACAAATTAGCAAAATCTATACTAGATAGATATAAAGTTTAGTTTTATACCATACCTTTAATTGCAGCATCATGCTGTTCGGCAGCGTGGTAAGAACTTCTAACAAGAGGACCTGCAAAAACATGACTAAACCCTAATTTATAACCAATATCTTGTAATTCAGAAAATTCTTCAGGAGTATACCATTTGGATAAAGCAACATGTTTTTCACTTGGTCTTAAATATTGACCAATAGTTAAAGCATCACATTTCACAGCTCTAAGTTCCTGCATTGTTTCTAGTATCTCATCCCAAGTTTCACCCAAACCAACCATCATTCCTGACTTTGTAACAATACTTGAATCAATCTCTTTTGAATCACCTAAAAGTTTCAAAGATTGATCAAAATCTCCCTGTGGTCTAACTCTTGGGAAAATTCGCCTAACACTTTCAATATTATGGTTTAACGTGTCCGGTTTTGATCCTAAAATAGTCATTAATGAATCCATATTTCCTTGAAAATCAGGAATCAACACCTCTATTTTACAATCCTTTACTTCTTTTCTGACCTTCTTAACACATTGAGAAAATATAAAAGAACCTCCATCAGGCAAATCATCCCTGTTTACCGAGGTGATAACTACATATTTTAAACCCATTTTCTTAACAGACTGGGCTAACCTAGTTGGTTCTGTTAAATCCAAACCAATTGGTTTCCCCGTTTTTACAGCACAATACGCACATGCCCTTGTACATACATCTCCCAGTATCATGAATGTTGCAGTTTTTCTATCCCAACAACCACCAATATTAGGGCATTTAGCTTCCTCACAAACTGTATGTAATTCATTCTCACGAAACAAATTACGTAACTCTATAAAATTCTTACTGGAAGGTGCTTTAACCTTAAACCAATCGGGCAACTTTCTTGTAGTCACAAAAACTCCAAATAAAACTTGAATATAATAAATTAATATCTAACTATATCAGATACAAAAAACTAAAACAAAAATATTTATACACTAAACTACAAAAAACAAAAAATATAAATTTATAAAAGTAACATGTTAATTAGAAGAGTTTTCTGAGGGTCACTATTATAGTAATATGAGAGTTGAGAAAAATTAATTAAATCATTAAAAAGTGGTAGCAATGAATTTCATCGGAATAGGTCCAATAGAAATTTTAGTAATTCTTTCAGTAGCAATCATCATACTTGGGCCAGAAAAAATAATCCAAACTATTAAAAGTGTAGTAAAAATTTACAAGGAAATAATTGGATATATAAATAATATAGAAAAAATTAATTTAGATCCTGATGATGCCGCTTCAATTCATAATGATGAATAAACATATACTATCGACGAAGCAAAGAATAAATCTGTAAAATCAGACGAAAATAAAAATCCCAACCATTAAAATTCTTGATATTTAGAGTTTCATTTGAACAAAAACAAATCAACATTTATTGAACATCTATCCGAGCTAAAATCAAGGCTAATAAAAATCTCTGTTTTTTTGTTTTTAGCAACAATAATTTGTTTTATTTTTCATCAACAAATTCTAACAACTTTAATGTTGCCTGCTGCAGGATTTGAAGAAATACCAGCCCAAAAACCCATATATACATCATTAACAGAATTCATTGGGATAGCTATGAAAGTTTCGCTTCTAAGCGGATTAATAATTTCTCTCCCATTCATTCTTTATCAAACAATCATGTTTTCAGCTCCAGGTTTAACATCTAAAGAAAAAAAATATTTATACTTTTTAGCACCTTTCAGCCTGTTGGGCTTCCTATCTGGAGCAGCTTTTACATACTTTATACTACTCCCGCCTTCTATAAATTTTTTACTTACATTTGGTGACAATATAGCTTCACCATTTATAAGTATTGGAAATTATATAAATTTAGTTGTTAGACTAATTTTTTGGATAGGATTGATTTTTGAAACTCCTCTTATAATGTTCTTTTTATCGAAAATCGGATTAATATCTCACAAAACTCTATCGAAAAATCGGAGATATGCAATCGTATTTGCTTTTGTCTTATCAGCAATAATTACACCAACTATAGATCCAATAAATCAAATACTAGTAGCAATACCAATCATTGTAATGTTCGAATTAGGACTAATATTGGCTAGAATTGCACGAAAATAAAAATCATTTTAAATAAAATTTTCCCTGTCAACCACTTCGCCATTACTAATGACATCCACAACATTTCTTAAATTATTTATATCTTCAGTAGGGTCTCCATCAACAACTAAAATATCAGCAATTTTGTTCTCCGATAATGTCCCCAATTTATCATCAATCCAACATGACCTAGCTGAATCTTTAGTAGCACTTACTATAGCTTGCATTGGCGATAATCCAACACTAACATGAGCAAAAATTTCTGACTGAAAATCACCGGTTTTATAATAAGTCCAAGATGCATCAGATCCACACGCAAGTTGCACGCCATCAGACACCATTTTCGAAACAATTTCTGAAATTTTCTCGTTTCTATATTTTGCGGTTTCTAAAATCTCACTCTCTATTCTAGTCAAATAACCTTGATTTTGTTTAAGTTCGAGTACTTCAACCGTCTTTCTACCTTGAAATAATGTTGGATTCAAAAAAGCTCCGTTTTTAATAAACTTTTCAGTTATTTCAGGTCGATAATTAAATGTTTCATCAGATTCGACATGATAACCATGGATTATTGTATCTACACCTGAATCTAATGAATTAATTATACCTTCGCTTGACGAGCAATGAGCAGCCACGTGTTTACCCATTTTATGCGCTTCAAAAGTAATTGCTTGAATTTCTTTTTTTGTAAATGAAGGCCTAAATGGTAAGGAAGTAATTGTGCTTCCTCCTGTGGCAGTAATCTTAATAAAATCTGCTCCTTGTTTAATCAATTTTCTAACAGACTTAACACACTCAACTTCTCCAGTGGCTTCTTCACCAAAATATCCTAAATGGCCCCCAACAATACTTATAGGCCTTCCAGTTAATATTAATCTTGGGGATATAGTTATTCCCATTTCAATAGCTTTTCTAAGCATAAATGTTGTATTGTTTTTTGCCCCACAATCCCTCACAGTTGTCACCCCAGAATATAAATGTTTCCTAGCATTTTTTGCAGACTGTAAAGTTAAAACCTCATCAGGCAAAGTTACTAAATCATTACCAACACGACCATCTCCTATTCCATTTAAATGTACATGGCAGTCAATTAACCCTGGCAAAATGGTCTTATCTCCATAGTCTAAGACTTTGACAGATGCTCCTTCAGGGGCTACGACTGATTCTTGATTGCCAACGAATTTAATTACTCCATTCTGTATTAAAACTGAAGCTTTATGTAAATTATTTCCTCCATTTCCATCAACAAGCAACCCTGCTTTAATCAAAGTAAAATCGTAATTATTGTCTATCATAATCTGTTAACTTTCTTTTAAACAATCTAATTATTTATGGAGGAGATTGTATATAACTCATATTTGAATCTTTTGATCCTCGATTAATAATTTCTCCATTAAAAATTACTTCGAAAACATTTCTTAAATTCCCAATATCTTCAAGTGGGTCACCTTTAATCACAACCATGTCTGCTTTTTTACCAACCTCCAAAGAACCAACTGAATTGTCCATATCTAAGGCCTTAGCTGCTTCCAATGTTACTGATTGAAAACTTTGGAAATTTGAATATCCCGCCATATTAATACATTCTGTTTCATGAATAGTATTACCCAACTTATAATCCCCCCAAGATGAATCTGAACCTGTAATAACTTTTACTCCCATTTCAATCATTTTAGAGCAATCAATCAACCTTTGATCAAAATTTCTTCTATGTTGATCAAATAATTTTATTTCATTTTTTGTTAGCTTCCTTTGCAATCCTAATTTTTCCATCTCCCATGCTCGAGCTCGAAAAACATGTAGAGTTGGATTAACAAAAGCCCGTGATTCAGCTAACCTTTCTGCAACATCTTCTCTAAATTTATCTGTCCCATCTGGCTCTTTAAAAACTCCATGAATTACCATGTCTACTCCAGTATCTAAAGAATTAATTATACCTTCGGTAGAGAGACAATGAGTTGCAGTTAATTTTCCGAATTTTTTAGCCTCTTTTGTAATTGCCTCAAGTTCATCTAGATTGAATGCGGGCAATAGAGGAGAAGAAGTTTTAGTAGTACCCCCAGTTTGAGTAATTTTAATATAATCAGCACCTTCTTTAATCAAAGACCTAACGTAGCGAGTCACTTCAAAAACCCCTGTAACTTCTCCTCCAAAATACCCCATATGTCCACCAATTATAGAGACAGGACTACCACATAAATTCATCCTAGGACCAATTTCTTTTCCACTTTGAATTGAATCCCTAAGACGAAACATCGTCTTATTTTTAGGACCATTTTCCCTAATTGTTGTAATACCCGAAAAAAGTGCAACTCTTGCATTGCTTGCAGATTTCAAAGTAAGAATTTCGTCAGGAATTTTAGCAATTTCATCCCCCAATCTACCATCTCCAAAACCATTGTGATGAGTGTGACAATCTACCATACCGGGAATCAAAACAAAACCTGTATAATCTAACAAATCATATTCTTGATTTTCAACAATTTGAAATATTTCGATCTTTTTAGCAATTTTTACTATATTAGATCCTTCAATTAAAACAGCATGGTCTTTTAAAGGATCCATGCTAGTCCCATCAATAATTTGACTGGCTAAAACTACTTTTTTCGACGGGCGCATATCTTATGCCTAACTATTTTTCAAATCATTACCACATTCAGGACAAAATTTTTGATTTTCTTCAACTTCAGCGTCACACTTTGAACAAACATCTTTCTCTATTTCATTACCACATTCAGGACAAAATTTTTGATTTTCTTCAACTTCAGCGTCACACTTTGAACAAACATATTGATACTCATCTTCATCGCTTTCTTCAATTGTATCTTTAGATGAAAATTCACTGATTCCTTTATCCAGCAAGTCAAAAGCATTAGAATTTGGAGATATATAATTCAATGTAGCTACAGCTCCTTTGTCTAGATATACATCTACAGATTGATACCCTAGAGGTCTTCCTAAGATACCATTTCTAACTTTGACATCTCTCATATTAGAAAATGGGAATAAAAACCTTTGAGAACCAAACAAGCCTCCCCTTTGGTAAACTAAAGAATTTTTTGATATCGCATAAAATGTTCTTTTAGTCTCAAGGTACCTTGGAGCAACCACAACAAGTATAACAACGCTACCTGTAATTTCTTCTATCACTCCAAAAGCGTACAATGCCAATAAAACTATCAGCCATGGAAGTGAAGACCATAGCCAAGAATATGGAACTTGTTTCACAATTTCACTACCTTCAGGCACCTTAATATTACGTCCCAATGGATCTCTTTTATTTGACATTTAATTCTCCCTATCTTTTTATTCGATTTTTCAAAAAATCATTCTCGGATTCTAATTGCTGTAGTCTATCCAATAAACTCATTATAACTTCAACTCCGGCCAAATTAACTCCAATATCATCCACAAGAGTACGTAGTTTTTTGATTCTATCAATATCTCTTCTAGAAAAAACCCTCTGGTTACCTGAACTACGAAATGGTTCTATTAAACCAATCCTTTCGTAATACCTTAATGTTTGAGTTCTTAAACCTAAAATTTTGGCAGCTACACTTATCACAAAACAAGGTTCATCATATCCTAATAAATCATGTTCATTCATTATTTATTCCTGAATCTCTATGTAAATCTCTTAAATTACTGTAAAATTTTTCCTCTTTATCAGTTAATTCATTAGGAAGAACAGGTCGAATTACTGCAAAAAAATCTCCTCTTTTTGAAAAATCTCCAACTTTAGGCATCCCTAAACCAGAAAGTTTTATCTTTTGACCATTTTGAGTTTTAGGAGGTATTTTTAAATCAATCGAATTGTCTAAAGTATCAATACTAGTTTTGCCCCCCAAAATACAATCTAATAAAGGAACGGAAATCTCAGAAAACAAATCTAACCCATTTCTAGAAAACTTAGGATTAGGAAGAACTTCAATTTTAATCAAAATTATACGATCTTTACTAGGTTTAATTTTAACAACAGAACCAGTATCAACCCCTACTGGAATTTTAACTTCAATATTCCTAGAATAATTTAAATTTAATTTTCTGACTGTTCCTTGAAATGATTCTTCTAAAGAAATAGAAATATTGATTTCATTTTGAATATTTTGTTTTTTTCTTGAAGAAGAATTTTTGAACCCATGATTAATATTAGAAAAAATATCATTAAAATTTCTAAAATCATTCCCAGTAGATCTTTTGTCATTACCAAATCCAAAGTTTGACCAATTAAAATCTGAATGATTCTGATTTATTTTATTCCAATTTTCACCATATAAATTGTATTTTTGTCTTGAATTTTTATCTCCCAAAACTTCATAGGCTTCATTAATTTCTTTGAATTTTTTTTCTGAAGATTTATCACCTTGGTTTAAATCAGGATGGTATTTCCTTGCTAATTTTCTATAGGCCTTTTGAATTTCTTCTTCTGTGGAATTTCTTGAAACGCCTAAAACTCCATAATAGTCTGATTGTCGTGTTGCCATATTATAATATTTTTCTCAATAACTAAACCCAACATAAATAGTTGCAGTAAATACTTTAACTTAAATAATATATATTGTTCATATAAGTTGTATCTATTATATAAAACTTGTAAATCAAAAGCAATTTTAAAATATTTTATTCATAAACATAAAATATTGCGTTGACATTATTAATTTGCTTATGATTTGATTAATGAAAATAATATCTAATTTCGCATGATAATGGGTTTAATAAAAAACTAAATAGAGGAAACCGGTTTAATTCCGGTACTGTCCCACAACGGTAAGTGTAATATTCACAAGTCCGATACTCTACCATCATCAAGTGTGAAGATCCTTCGAGGCCAAGGAACGCACACATCAAACCTCGTTCCTTGTAATTGGACGAGGTTTTTTTTATTTAAATTTTAAAAAGGATGTATTGAAACAAATGAATAAAATTTCTATTAAAACTATCATGTTTTTCATATTATTAATTACAACAAATATAGCTTGTAATTCTATCACTCCTACCGATAATAACTTAAACTCAAATCGAAGTAGTGAACAAACAAAATATCCTATAGATATATTAGACTCTAACGAGGAAAATATTCGAATTTATGAACCCGTTCAAAAAATGATCGTTCTAGATTCCGCAGCAGTTGAAATTCTATTCGCAATTGGCGAGGGAGATAAAATTGTAGGAACTCATTCTTTCATCTCACATCCTGAAGAAGCCAAACAAATTGCTAAAGTTGGAGATGCATTCAGCATAAATATTGAAAAAATTATTGAACAAGAACCAGATTTAGTTTACATATTCTTTGACAAATTTGCTGAAGAACTAAACAAAAATAATTTAAAAGTACTATATATCAAAACTCTAGAAAACAACTTCTCAAATATCAGTGACCAAATTCTAATGTGGGGGAAAATAACAAATAGTACAAACGAAGCAAAAAAACTAACTCAACAATTTAACAATCAAATAGAAACTATTAAATCAAAAATCAATTATAACAATGAATCTCCAAAAATTTTTATAGATACCACAGACTTATGGACAAGTGGACCAAACACTTTAATGGGTGAAGTGCTTGAATTACTTAATTTATCAAATATAGCACATGATATTTCAGGGTATGCACAACTAAGCCCAGAAATAATTATAGAAAGAAATCCTGATTTCATTATCACACCAAACCCAAAAACATTTTTGGACAATCCAGCGTTCAAAGAAGTTTCTGCAATAAAAAATAAACAAATATTTACTTTGAAATCAGACGCTCTTTCTGTAGCGGGCCCTAGATTTCCTGAAGGAATTAACGAATTAGCTTCTTTAATTTACCCTGAATGGTAACCTATTAATGATATTCCCTTGGAAAAATACTATCCTATCACTTATTGTAATGTTAGCAATAATGGTCACGTCAATAAGTATAGGACCAGTAAATATTTCCCCAATTGAAATACTTAAAATTGTCACATATAAATTACAACTTATTCAGATAGAAAAGTCCTGGCCTGAATCTTTTGAATCAATAATATTTAATATCCGTATGCCTAGAGTACTACTAGCAGGCGTAGTAGGGCTTGCACTTTCAATTTCAGGAGCATCTTATCAGGCATTATTTAAAAATCCCTTAGCTGATCCATATTTATTAGGTATTGCTTCTGGAGCCGCGCTTTCAGTAACAATTGTCATGACACAATTTCAAAATTCACATCTAATTACAAATATAATCCCAATTTCAGCATTTTCTGGTGCAATAGTATGTGTGTCAATCACATATTATATATCTGCCAAACAACATGGATCAGTAAATACACTAATCCTATCAGGAATTGCTATAGCTTCTATAACACAAGCTTGTACTAGCTTTTTAATGCTATATAGCAACCCCGATTTAAGGCCATTATTAAGTTGGATTTTAGGAGGATTTGCTTCAGCCGAATGGAGTCAAATATTAATTATTGGACCATATATTTTAATCAGCACTGGAATTTCGATATCGCTATCTAAATATTTTAATTTAATCCAACTAAATGAAGAACAAGCCCAACAATTAGGTTTAAATACTTCAAAGATAAAATTAATTATTATTATTAACTCTTCAATCAATACTGCTGCTGCAGTTTCATTCGCAGGAATAATAGGCTTCGTAGGATTAATTTGCCCCCATATAATTAGAAATCTATTCGGTGGAGATTACAGAAATCTAATTCCATTGTCTGGAATACTTGGAGCTAGTTTATTAATTGTTTCTGACACAATTTCCAGAACAATTTTAAATCCAGTTGAAATTCCTGTTGGTATATTAACTGCATTATTTGGAGGTCCTTTTTTCCTATATTTATTAGCCAAAACAAAAAAAATACTTTACTAATTAATTGAATATGAATAATTTACTTGAAATAATCAATCTTTCGTTTAAACATGAAGATAAATACATACTGAAAAATATTAATTTTAAAAATTCTACAGGGAAACTAACTGGAGTAATCGGCCCTAATGGTGCTGGAAAATCAACTCTATTCCGTTTAATTACTGGCACATTAAATCCTACAAATGGTGAAATAATTATTGGCGATCAAAATATAGCAAATTTAAGTGTCAAAAAAAGATCTAAATTAATTTCATTGGTTCCACAGAATCCTGAAATGCCTTCAGATTTTACTGTATTTGAAACCGTTTTGTTTGCGAGGCATCCATATACAAATTTCCTAGGATGGGAAAACCAAAAAGATTTAGATGCCACAAACGAATCTCTTGAATTGACAAAAATAAAACATCTATCCAAAAGAAAAATCCAAACACTCTCAAGCGGAGAAAAACAAAAAGTTCTGATCTCAATGTCGGTCGCGCAAAATACACCTATAACTTTACTAGATGAGCCAACTTCAAATTTGGATATTGATAATCAAATATTAATTCTAAACACAATAAAAAATTTACAAAAAAATAATCATTCATTTCTAATTTCTCTTCATGATTTAAATTTAGCATCATTATACTGCGATGAGTTACTGTTATTATCTAAAGGTGAAATAATTACTATTGGAACCCCAAAATCGGTGCTTACAGAAGAAAACATCAGAAAAACTTACAATACAGAAATTAAAGTTCTAGAACATCCTCTTCATGAAACACCTATCATTACACCCGTAATTAACAAAATATAATCAAAAAATTTATTTGAATTAATTATAGTATTTTGATAATCTCAAATATAACTAATAAGAAATTTTAAGTAAGCAACTAATAATGGAAAATTTTATTGAAATAATTTCAAAACTATCCCTGTCAGCAATAGCAGGGTATCTTTTTGGTTCTATCCCTTTAGCATACCAAATCAGTAAACGTAAAGGGATAAATATTTTTAAAACAGGAACCGGACTTGCTGGAGCTTCTAATGTGCTTCATAGTGTAGGTAAAAAACCTGCTGCAATAGTTTTTTGGGGCGATTTTTTAAAAGGATTTTCTTCAATCTTATTCAGCACCATGATAGGTATCCAAGGTCAATGGTTAATCATCCCCGCATTAACAAGTATCATGGGTCACTGGAACTCAATATTTACAAAATTCAAAGGTGGAGATGGAATGGTGACACTTGGTGGAGCTACAATAGGTGCATTCCCAATCATAGGACTAACTAGCATAACTACAGCATCAATTCTAACCCTTTTGCTACGAGTCATCCCATATATGACTTTAATAGGATTTGCAATCGGTGGTTTAATGTTATTTATTTTAAACATGATTTATTTTTCTAATATAAATCTTGCAATAGGCTACTTCCTGCTTTATATTTTGGTTATTATACACGCTTTACGTGGACACAGAAAAAGAATAAACTTCTTCGAAAGTATATAAAATCAACTTCCACTTCAATTCTGCAAATCTATATTAAGGTGCTCTAATCATGCCGAAAATGTCTGGAATCCAATCAATACTCGAAATTTTTAAATCTCAAAATGTTAAATATATTTTTGGAAATCCAGGAACTAGCGAAAGCGCCTTTATGCTTGAACTTGAAAAACATCCAGAAATTAAATACGTCTTAGTTCTACAAGAAGGGGTAGCAATCGGTATGGCTGATTCATATGCCCGTTCCACAAAAAAATCCTCGATCGTAAATCTACATATAGAAACTGGTCTAGCAAACGGAATTAGCCTTTTACATAATGCAAAAGAAAGCCGAACTCCAATAATTGTTACCGCAGGTAATAAAGACATCAGAGAGCTAGCAAATGGACGAACTGATCTTTCAGAAATGGTAAGATTATTCACAAAATCTACAGCTGAAGTTACTCATACTGAACAAATATTAACCTCACTTAGAAAAGCATTTAATGAAAGCCTAAATTACCCTACAGGTCCCGTTTTTGTTGGTTTCTCTGCAAACTCCCTAGATGAATACCATCAAATTGAAATCCCTGATGAAGTACACAAAACCAAAAAATTTCAACCTGACATGAATGCAATTCAGAATGCTGTTGAACTTCTCGCTACCGCAACTAATCCTATGATATTAGTCGGAGATCAAATATCCCAATCCGACGCAATTAAAGAAACGGTTCAAACTGCAGAAATTATTGGCGCTAAAGTTTTTGCGATGTCATTTTCAGGAGTCAATTTTCCGACAAGCCATCCAAATTTTCGAGGAGATATCAAATTAGGATATATCAACTCATTTAAATCAATCGAAAAAGCTGATGTAATTTTATCTATAGGAAAATTCACAGATGGATATTATATGTTCTCAAAACCCCGTTTAGAATACTTAAATCCAAGAACAAAATTAATCCACATAGATGTAGATTCAACATCAGTAGGGAATACTCAAAAAACAGAAGTAGGTTTAGTAACTGATCCAAAGATTGGATTATCTATCCTAAATACCGCGCTAGAAAGTGAATTGACCAAAAATCAAAAAGAAGTATCAAAAACTAGAAATAAAAAATTATTAGATGAAAAAAACCTAATAGAAGAAACTAAAAAAATTCAAATAAAAAATAATTGGTCAAATTCTCCTATGTCACCCACACGAATGATGTATGAAATTTCAAAAGTTATTCCAAAAAATGCAATTCTAGTAGATGATTCCGTTACTTCAAGAGAATCAATTTTTCAAACAATGAATTTTGATCAACCAAATACTTATTTTTCAGGATTTGGAGGCGCTATAGGATGGGGAATGGGAGCAGGGCTAGGAATCCAATTAAGCAATCCAAACAATCCTGTGGTTTGTATTATGGGAGACGGATCAGCTATGATGACTATTCAAGGCTTATGGACTGCTGCAAATTATAATATTCCTGTTGTAAATATAATTTGTAATAATTCTTCTTATCGAGTATTAAAAATCAATATGAACTATTATAAGAACCACGTTCTAAACAATCCTTCTAAAGAAACTTCCAAATATATTGGCATGAATTTCCCAGAAAGAATTAACTTCGAAGGGATATCAAATTCAATGGGAGTTAAAGCACATACTGTTTCAAATCCAGAAAAATTATCTTCAGTAATTGAAAAATCATTTGATTCAGGAAATCCTACATTAATTGATGTCCATATCAATGGTAAAATTTAATTAACAAACATAGGTATTATAAGTGAAAAACAATCTCCAAATAATTCCAATTGAAATGCTGGAATATTCTACTGGCTATAAGCTTCAGAAAAACTTACATTCACAAATGCTCGAAAATTCAGATATTAATTCATTGATCATATTACAACATCCTCATGTTTATACTTTAGGCAGGCGAGCTGATCAAAATGACATACTAATTGATTCAAAAAAACTTGCAAAATTAAAAATCCAAAAACACATTTCAAATCGCGGAGGAGAAATCACATACCACGGCCCCGGTCAACTCGTAATTTATCCATTAATCAACCTCAAAAAATTACAAATTTCTCCAATAGAATATATTCGAATCATAGAAGAAATAATTATAAACACTTTGTCTGAAATCAGTATAGATGCAGCACGAAAAAATGAGTGCCCAGGCGGAGTATGGGTCAATCAAAAAAAAATTGCTGCTATTGGAGTAAGAATAAGTAGAGGAATAACTACACATGGATTTTCATTAAACGTTTCCACAAATCTATCATATTATAAACATATAATTCCATGCGGGAATCCCTTAGAAACTTACACTTCTATCTCTGAAATCTTAAATGAAAATATACCAATTACAAAAATCAGAAATATTATCATCAAACAAATATGTAAAAAGTTAAACTTAAAACCTAAACAAGTAAATATTGAAAACTTTAATAAAGAACACAGTATTACACCAATAAAATTAATATAGACACATATTAATATATTAATGTGACACCAAAATAATTACAGAATTTATAAAAAATGAACTTCCTATCGATAAAAAATCTATCAAATTTAGAAATATTAGATACTATTACATTAGCCCAATCAATCAAAAGAAATGGTGCAAAAAATTTATTAGAAAATAAATTTATTGCACTAATGTTTGACAAACCATCTCTTAGAACTAGAGTAAGCTTTGAAATTGGAATCAAAAGATTAGGAGGACAAACTATTTATTTGAGTAAAGAAGACGTAGGACTTGGAATTCGCGAGCCTGTATCCGACATTGCTAAAGTATTAGATAGGTGGGTAGATGGAATTGTAGCTAGAGTGTTCTCACATAAATCTTTAGAAATATTATCCCAAAATACAAATATTCCTATAATTAATGCCCTCTCTGATTTGGAACATCCCTGTCAAGCCTTGGCTGATATTCTCACAATATTTGAAAAGAAAAAAACATTCAAAAACATTACTGTTACTTTCATAGGGGATGGTAATAATGTTAGTTCAAGTTTAGCATTAGCTTGTTCTTTAGTAGGATCTAATTTCATTTATGCATCTCCAGAAAACTATAAAATACCTGATAAAATTTGGAAAACTGCAGAAGAAAATTCTAAAAAATCAGGAAGTAAAATGTTATGGACAAATTCCCCTAAAGAAGCAGCTAATAATTCTGATGTAATTTATACAGATGTATGGGCGAGTATGGGTCAAGAAGATGAAAAAGCATCTCGGGAAAAAGATTTTCAAGGATTTCAAGTGACAGATGAATTAATGTCTTTAGCTAAATCAGATGCAATATTTATGCACGATATGCCAGCACATGAAGGTGAAGAAATAAGCAAAGGAATGTTAGAACATCCAAATTCCGTTGTTTTTGACCAAGCTGAAAATAAACTATACGCCCAACAAGCAATCATTCAAAAAATATTTAGTTAATAAAATGTCTTCAAAGCCTGTAATTACAATTGTCGGCCGTCCAAACGTGGGTAAATCTACGCTATTCAATAGAATAATCGGACGTCAAACATCAATCATTTCTTCAAAATCTGGAACTACTAGGGATCGTATTATTAGTGAATCAAAATGGGGGAATAAAGAATTTATTTTAATTGATACAGGAGGCATCCAGGATCCCAAAGAAAATGAATTATCTACTGCTGTAAGACTGCAATCAATAATTGGAATTGAAGAATCTGATGTGATAATAATGGTTTTAGATGTTAAAGAAGAAATCACATCACTTGATTTTGATGTAGCAGAAATATTAAGAAAAACAAATAAACCTATCATACTAGCTATCAATAAAACTGATAATGAAAAACTTGATGATAACGCCGTTGATTTCTACAAATTGGGATTTGAAAAACAAATAAAAATTAGCGCTTATCATAATATTGGAATTGATGACTTGATGTCTGAGGCAATTTCAGAAATTCATATCGATAATACAAATGAATCTAATGAAAACACTGTGGACATAAAAATTTCAATAGTAGGAAGGCCAAACGTAGGAAAATCCCATCTTTTAAATGCTCTAACTAATGAAGAAAGAACAATTGTAAGTGATATTCCAGGAACTACACGAGACTCAATTGATTCTTTTATGAATTACCAAGACAAACAAATCATGTTAATAGATACCGCGGGAATTAGAAGAAAAGGTCAAATAAAACCTGGGATTGAAAAAGCTAGTGTTATCAGAACAATAAAATCTGTTTTAAGATCGGATGTTTCTATTTTAATGATAGATGCAACTGAATTAATTACTAACCAAGATGCACATGTTTTAGGATACATCCTTGATCATTTTAGAAGTTTAGTGATTGCTATTAACAAATGGGATCTTGCAATTAAAAAAGGTATGAAAAAAGAAGAAACATTAGAAAAAATCAAATCCCAATTCCCATTTGCAAAATTTGCAAAAATAGTTTTTATATCTGCTAAAGAACAAACAGGACTTGAAGATCTTTTAGACGCCACATTTACAGCCTTAAAAAATTGGAAAACTGAATTATCTCCTTACGATCTAAAAAAATTCGTTAGAGAAGCAATTTCAGCTTATCCACCGGCAACTACTGGAAGACATGCCCTTAAAATATATGGTGTCCGGCAAACTGGTATCACTCCACCAAGTCTAACGTTTTATGTAAATAACACAGAATTTATTCATTTCTCTTACCAAAGATATCTAGAAAATTTTATTAGAAATCAACATGATTTTGAAGGAACTCCAATTAAAATGTCATTTAGAGGTCGCAAAAAATGACCGATTTAATTATATTTCCAATAATAAGTTATTTAATTGGCGCTATACCAATAGGATTAATATTAAGTAAATCTTTGAAAGGAATGGATATCAGAAATTACGGAAGCGGAAGTATAGGAATGAGTAATGTTCAAAGAAATTTAGGTAATTTTCCTGCAAGTATAGTACTTATATTAGATATGACAAAATCTTTTCTACCCATACTATATATAAGATATTTCATACCAGACTCACCTCCTATATTAGAAGTTATTTGTGCCTTAGGAGCATTAATAGGACACTGTTGGCCAATTTATGCAAAATTCAAAGGTGGACGAGGAATTGCAACTGGATGGGGAAGTTTAATAATTTTATCTCCAATTACAGGAATTATAGCTGGAATCATTGGAATACCAATAATTATATTATTTAAGTTTATTTCTCTAGGTTCAATAATGGGTTCTACAGCAGGATGTATTGCTATGTTTTTATTATCTATAACCAAATATCATTCCTACGAATATTTATGGTATGCCCTGATAGGTAATATTATTGTATTGTATAAACACAAAGAAAATATACACAGATTACTCCAAGGAACTGAACGAAAAATTGGTAAAAAAGAATAATTTCCCAAAAACTAAAATAGGAATAATTGGAACTACTAGCTGGGGAACAGCTCTCTCTATAATTCTTGCTAGAAACTATACTGAAATAAATTTATTTGCCAGATCTGTCGAAGAAGCTAATCAGTTAACTTCAAAAAGAATCAACTTAAAACTTGGAGGGAATATTAAGCTACCAAATAATATAATAATATCTAAAATTAATAAGAAGATAAATCAATTAGACCTAATCATTATTGCGGTACCATCTCAAAGTTTCAGAAAAAATATACTTGAAATCAAAGACTATATACAGGATCAAACATTCATTGTTAGTGCAACAAAAGGCTTAGAAAAAAATACCTGTAAACGCATGTCAGAAATATTAGAAGATGAATTAGGCGAAACAATTTCAAACAAAACCTGTGTTCTTTCAGGTCCAAATTTAGCATTAGAAGTCATATCTAATAATCACGCTTCTACTGTATTAGCTGCAAAAAATATATCTACAGCAACTCACGTCCAACAAATATTGAACTCTAAAGAATTCAGAACTTACACTAATTCAGATATAATTGGCGTTGAACTTGGAGGTTCCTTAAAAAATATTATCGCACTAGGCGCTGGAATATGTGATGGACTACAAGTAGGTGATAATGCCAAAGCAGCATTCATTACAAGAGGATTAAAAGAAATCACTAGATTAGCAGTGGCTTCAGGAGCTAATCCTGAAACACTATCAGGTTTATCTGGGTTAGGAGACTTGATTGCAACATGTTCAAGTAAATTAAGCCGAAACCATTCTGTAGGGGTGAAATTAGCGCAAGGAAAAACTATCCAGGAAATCAAAAAATCAATGCTCCATATAGCTGAAGGAGTTGAAACCACAGCTGTTGCGGTAAAATTAGCAAAAAAATTCAACGTAGAACTTCCAATAACAACAGGAATTAACTCTATTCTTAATCAAGAACTTTCTGTCAATGAAGCAATATCTAAATTATTAGACCGTAACCCATTACATGAATAAAATAATTATTACTTAATACATAATATAACTAAATAGTTTCACTTAATTCATAAAAAATATTTGAAATAGCAGAAATTGCAGCAGTTTCAGATCTTAAAATTAAATTCCCTAAAGACCCAGATTTAATACCTTTATTACTAGCAAACATAATCTCATCTGGGGAAAATCCTCCCTCAGGTCCAACTATAATATTTATTGAAGACTCATTATCTTTTCTATCATCTCTAAAACCTTTTAAAATAGATTTCAAATTTGTTTTTTGTTCATTCTCACACAATATTATGGAAAAAGAATCTTGAGCTTTTTTACATACAAGTTCGAAAGAAATAGGATCAAATAAATTTGGAATATCTGAACGCCCACATTGCTCAGAAGCTTCTTTTATAATTGATTCCCAACGTACAATTTTATTCTTGCCAATAGAAGAAGATTCTTTATCTAATTGATACTTTGATCTAGACGAATAAAACGGAACAAAAGCAACAGCACCCAGTTCGGTACATTTTTGAAGTGCATTTTCAAATCGATTTTGCTTAATCAATGAAAGAAAAATAGTCACATGAATTTTATTTTGATAATCAATTGAAACTTTCTCCAATAACTTCACACTGCAAATTTTATTACTTACATCGATAATTTGAACACGATACTCATAACCAGTGCCATCAAAAAGTACAACTTGATCATTTATTTGGCTTCTCAAAACATAAATTAACTGTTTAGAAATATCTCCAGGAAGTTTTTGAATTCCAAATTGATCAAATACTATTTGGTCTAAATAAAAACGATTAATTTGCATTAGCTATTATCTTTCGACAACAGTAAAGTCATCCAACCTTCTAAATTCTTTTCTTCTATAATTTTAAATCTAGATGATCGAATTTTGTCACGAACAAAATCTAATTTATTTTTCATAAAACCAGATACTATCAAAGATCCATCTTTAGTTAAAAGATTTTCAACAAAATCTAAATTATCTACCACTATTTCTGCTGATACATTTACAACACATATTTCAAAAGAATCTTGACTATTAAAATTTTCAATTGAATTTTCATAAATAGAGATAGTATCACTTAAATTATTGATATCAATATTACTTTTTGCACCTTTAACAGCAAATTGATCAATATCAATACCTACAGAATCAGATGCTCCATTTAGACAACCCAGAATTAACAAAACAGCAGACCCGCAACCAATATCTATTATTCGATCTCCTGTATTAACAATATCTTCTAAAAATTCTATACAACCCTTAGTAGTAGGGTGATGTCCTGTGCCAAATGCCATTCCAGGTTCCAATCTGATTACAACTTCTTCATCTAGTGGCTCATATTCAATCCAGTTTGGAACAATCACTGAATTTTTGCCTATTTTTAATAACGGGAAATGTTTTTTCCAAATTTCATCCCAATCTTGATTTTTAATATCTTTTGTTTGAATTTCACCTATATTTCCTAATTGGGAAATTAATTTCACAGAAATATCAATATAACCATATTTCTCATCTAAGCTACGATCTTTCAATAAATATGTAGTTAATTTAGTGGAAAATAAATTTGAAGTTTCCGAAATATTTTTTGAAGATTCATTAATAGTCTCAATGGAAACACCTTTAAATCCATATCTGAAAAAAATATTAGATAAAGGTTCAACAAATTCTGAAGGTACTTCAATACTTACCTCTAACCAATCCAAATTAAACCCTCCAAATTCCCAATTTTTCAATTTAACTATGAGTTAATCATATCCAAAAACTTTTCGAAGTTTATCAAACCATTTATATGTATTCTCACTATCATCACTTGGTTCTTGTATAGTTTTTGAAAGATCATCAAATAATCTTTTTTGTTCAGTAGTTAATTGCTCAGGTGTAACAACCATTACGATAACAAGTTGGTCACCTCTACGACTATCATTTCTAAGGTGAGTAATACCTAAATCTTTGAGCTTAATAACATCCCCTGTCTGAGTCCCTTTGGGAATTTGTATCTCATTTTCACCATCCAAAGTAGGAACATTTAATTTAGCACCTAATACTGCAGAAGTAATACTTACACGTTTTCTATAAATAACATCGTTGCCTTCTCGAAAAAAATATTTATGCGGTTGAATATTAATGACTACGAATAAATCCCCGGCAGGCCCTTGATTAAACCCAGCTTCGCCTTCGTTTTTAATTCTAACTTTCATTCCTGATTCTATTCCTCCAGGAATAGACACTTCAATTTTACGTGATTTTAATTCTTGCCCAGATCCTTTGCATCCAGAACAAACATTAACAATAACTGTACCTTCACCTCGACATCTCTCACATGTGGTAACTTGAACAAATTGACCAAACATACTCTGCTGAGATCGTTTAACTTCACCTGTACCTGCGCAATTAAGACAAGTAATAGGTTTGCTACCTGGTTCACTTCTGGTACCTTTACATTTTTCACATAACTCTGTTCTATCAAGATCGATTGTTTTTTTAACACCAAAAGCAGCTTCTTCAAAACTAATTGATATTTGAACTTGTATATCTGCCCCACGAGTTCGAGAATTACGTTGCCTTGTATTACCGCCTCCAAAAAATGCATCAAAAATATCGCCAAAACCACCAAAATTTTCAAACCCTTCAAATCCTACCCCTCCGGCACCTTCAACTCCAGCATGTCCAAAACGATCATATTTAGCACGTTTTTCAGGATCGATCAATACTTGATAAGCTTCATTGATTTCTTTAAATTTTTCAGGCGCATCTTTATCTTTGTTACGATCAGGATGATACTTAAGGGCTAATTTTCTAAAAGCTTTCTTAATATCCTCATCAGTAGAATCTCTTGATACACCAAGAAGCTCATAATAATCTTTTTTCTTTGTTGTCATTCTTTAACCTAAAATATAAATCTATAGAACAAATAGAATCTGTATATATAAATTATATAACGAAATCAAAAAGATAACCCCTATTTAAAAAATATTATTTATTTTGATGTTTTCTACGTAATCCAACTAAAATTCCAACTGGTAATAACATAAACATCATATTAACCATGCCGGTCTCTAAGGATGTATTAGAAGCAGCAAAACAACCACCTCCATCAGATTCAGTAGGAGTTGGTGTAGGCGGTACAGGTGTGGCTGTAGGCGGTACAGGTGTTACTGTCGGAACTATCTCAGAAAGTTTATTAGAAATCTTTTTAGAAATAGGTATTGGAGTAGGTGTAGGCTCAGGTGTTGCTGTAGGTGGTACAGGTGTTGCTGTAGGTGGCACAGGTGTTGCTGTAGGTGGTACAGGTGTTGCTGTAGGTGGTATAGGTGTTGCTGTAGGTGGTACAGGTGTTGCTGTAGGTGGTACAGGTGTTGCTGTAGGTGGTACAGGTGTTGGAGTAGGTTGAGGATAACCTACAACAATTATATCAAGGGATTTTTGTTGTCCAGAAACGAAAGAGGTAGTTGTGCGAGCTTTGTAACCATTTAAATAAAATTCAACCGTAGAACCGTCAAAAGAAAGATCTTTAGGGTCAACTATCAAATCTATATAAAAAGGGGCCGCTATTTTAGCGGGTTCAGAGACATAATCACCAATTTTAGCAATTAACTGAGATCCAGAAGGCAAAACACTATCGGCAACAATTATGAACCCAGAATAGGTAGATGCTTTAAGCTCAGTCACTATAGGAGTTGGAGTAGGTGGAGGAACGGGTAAAGATGGAAAAGTTAAATTAAAATCATTTTTAACTGTCAATCCAGAAGATGCAAGAAAAAGAGTAGATTCATTAGCAAGAACATTTCCAGATTCAGTACAATCAGAACCTATATAGCATAAATAGAAATTAATTGTAGCACCTACATAAGAATCACCAGAAGGACCAACAGTTAAAGCCCAATATTGACCATTACGAACAGTAGAAGGATATACCTGGAAATCAAGAACTTTAGCTACAACTTTATATCCATCAGGAACAGAAGTACCATCATCTAAAGAAGCAGATCCAGAAAATTGCATAGGTAGAGCTGTACTTGCACTCACATTATTAGTAGAAAAAATAAGGAAAAAAGAAAAAATGAGAAAAATAAAATAACGCATAAATAATAAAGATCTACCTAATATCATAAGATGCCTCCTGAATATATAAAAATATTATATATATGTTTTAAAAATAATATAAGCAGTTATTAGATATAGTTTATTAATGATAATAAAAAGAACCCCCCGAAAAACGGAGGGTTCTTTATTTTAACTCAGTTTAAGTTTTTGAACTTAAGGTACGATTACTCCAGCAGCAGAAGCATAGATTATAACACCGTCACCAACGTTTAGAGCAACGTCAGTACCTTTAGTTATAGTTGTATATGCTTGAGTTGTTGCATTGAATACATAACCTCTTGTCCAAGTAATAGTACTAAAGTAAGTCTCAGACTGTACAGTAGAACCAGCACCTACAGTAGCAATAGCTACGTAGTTGTAACCTTTAACAACATCAATTGATGGTGGCAAAGACTGTGAACCAAATCCAATTGCAGGTATAACAACCTTGATTGGATCATAGCTAGAACTGTCTACCCAGTAAGCGAGATCTTCATCAACAGTACGTTCTGCCAAAGGTCCTTCAAGTTTACCTGAAGTAGCATTACGTGTTGCAGACAACCAGTTACCTGGTACTGAAGGATCATAAGTTAGTACACTATTGATTGTAGAGTTACTGAATACATCAGAGAAAGCACTAGACTTAGTAGCACCCTTGAATGAAATTAAGTTCATTCCAGGTGACAAACCTATTGAAGTCTCAGTTTCAGCAACTACCTTGAATGTTTGACTAGCATCAGTAGCTAGAACGTTACCAGCAGCGTCAGCAGCGTTAACAACGATTGTGTGATCACCAACTGCAAGTCCACTTGCAAGGTAAACAAACTTAGCATTGTCAGAAGACTGTAAACTACCACTAATATCTACACCATCTAAAGTAGCTTTTGAAATAGTAACAGCAGAGTTACCATCAGAAGTATACTCGGTACCCTCAGCAGAGAAGTCAATGATAATGTGAGGACTTGTGTCATCAGTATCAGCATTAGGCTTCAATGTAGGAGCAGCCAAAGCAACGTCACCTTCAAAAGTAGCAGTAGCAGCAGTGTAAGCATAAGTAGCTACCCAACTATGTGCAGCTGTAGCAGTAGCACAAGAAGCTCCACCACCTTGCACCTGGTCAGCATGAAGCTTGATAACACCAGTAGTAGCAACTAAAGAAGTTACTTCTTGTGGAGTATCAGCTTTCGCATTTGCTAATGTTGAACCACAACCTGTCTTAACATCAGCAGCAGTTATTTGACCGTCACCAGTGCTATCAACGATATTACCCTTAGGTAATGTGATTGCAGTAGCAGCATCTAATACATCATCAGATTCTGCATCAGCAGCAGTTCGAACTGCAGCTGAAATATCTTCTTGAGTAACCTGAACTTTAACATTGTTGCTAGCTATATCAATAGCATTTACTGAAATAGTGTGTACTTCAGAAGTAGTAGTTGTAGCTTCAGCGGTATAAACCGTTGAGCTAGTAGCTGTAGCAGTTAAAGAACCGGCACCTATAGTTGCAACGAAAATTTCAGGAGCAACTAATAAGTTTTCGCTAGAAGTAACTGTAATAGTAACTTTATCTTTAGTAACTGTCTTGTCAGTAGTAATAGTTATAGTAGGTACTATTCCGTCAGTCGCAGTTACAGAACCAGTAGTAGTCGCATTACCTGCACTATCACTGATTGAACCAGCAACCTCAACTTTAGGAGTAGCAGCACTGTCAAGTGCAGTAGCCATTACAGCATAAACGATGTTGTTTGAAACAGTAACACTTGCAGGATTATCTCCTCCAACTGTTATGTCACTAACGGAAACAGTAGCAGCATCAATTTTTGCATTACCGTCACCATCGTCAAAAGTAATCTTAACAGCAGATGAGTTAGCTCCCTCTGTTACAACTCCGTCTGCGTCCCTGGAAGCTTCACCAGTTCCAGTAACAGCAGTACTTAAAGTAGCAGCAGTCTTGTCAACATTAAATTTGAATGGAGTAGTTACTGAACCAGCAACAGTTGTTGCAGGAGTGTTACCTACGTCGTCTTTAATGTCTTGAGCAACCTGACCGTTAGTAATTACATTCCATTCGTAACTAGCTTCAGCTAATTCTGCGGAAGGTACGAATGTAATTCTAAACCCATTTGTTATTGGACTAGCGACAGCATTTTTATCTGTGTCGTTTAGTGAAATATCAAGGTTAGCGGCAGTAACACCAGCTCCTGCATCAGTAACCTGTACTTCTAGAGTTGGTGTAGTGTTATTTGTAGATGAATCAGCTGTAGGCTGAACCAAAGTAATAGTTGGTGCAGTCATATCTAAAGTAGCTGTAGCATTAACAGTAGCTGCAGGATCAGCATCTGTATAGGCAACAGTAAGAGTTTCACCGTCAGCTACAGGAACGATTCTAGCTAATATTTTAGCAGCAGAACCATCAGCATTAGCAATGCTTAATGCAGTACCAGCAGCCACAACTCTTGTAGCAAGAGCAGTAGAACCAGTTGCAGCATCCAAACATGCATCTAACTCTGCAGTTGTTGTATTTGCAGCAACACCACCATTATCACAAGAAGCTCTATTAACTTCTTTCTCGATAATAGCGTAATCAGATGAGCTAAATAAAGCTACTGTTGTTGAATAAGTATCAGTAGCAGCACCAGTTTCCTCAGCACTCAAAGTTCTATCTTTGTTCAATGCTGTTGAAGTAGGAGTACTTACCTTGACCTTATCTGTCAAAGTATCTTTAACTTCATACTTAAATGAAATCTTAACAACGTTGTAGTCTAACTTAGCTGTTGAATTAACAACACCAGTAGCTGGGTTAATTAAACCAACAGGAGTAGCTGCAGCTGGATTGTAGTCAGCATTATTTAAGTTACCGGCAGTACCGCCAACATTAATAGTAGTGTCTCCAATACCAGTTAAGAAAGGAGTATTAGCAGGAGTTACCTGGTCATACTCTGAAGTCTCATAAGAAATAACAACTGTTGCACCAGCGGTTGGATTACCACCGTTAAGAGTAACTGTATCAATTAGTACAGCACCAGCGGTTCCGTCAGGTTCTTTTGTTGTTACTGAAGCTATTGTAGCAGCAGCTCCATCAATAGTTGCGGAAACATCAGCTACTGTCAAAGCACCATCATCATTTGCATCTCTAGCATATGTAGTCAATGTAAATGTAGCACTGTTACCAGGAGCTGAGAAGCTATCTGAAGCAGCTTTCTCACCAGCTAATACAGCAGATGTAGAACCATTTGCTGTTGAGCCGGTTGGTGCTGTTATACCGTTTAACGGAAATCCAGTATGTCCGTCAACGTTATTTGCACCTGTGTTAGCAACAAGAAATCTTGCTACACCAGAACGCTCAGATGACACATCAGTATCAGCAACAGCTATGGTCACGATATTGAATCCTTGCTTATCGGAATAATGCGTACCAGCTTCACCACCTGTTAAAGTAACAGTACCAGCTACGGCCGCATATGCCAAATCAGATTTCGCCAATGCAGTTGATGCCAACAACATTGTGAAAACCAAAAGCGCGGAAGATAATTTTAATATTCTATTCACTTTACCTACCCCCTCGGTTTGTGGGTTTAATATGTAATTTTGGCGAGAGTGCCAAGGTTTATTTATCTAAAAATCCTTTTAATATTACTATAGTAGTGATCAAATAAAAACCCCTGTGACGCACAAATTTCAACCAAACTTGGCAGTTCAGTCGAAATATTTACGTTTTTATGACTATTTACTCTTTTCACTACTGTCCTTTTTTAACACTTGAAACATCAAATGTCAAGGCGATTTGAGTTAAATTAGTAAACTATTAACAAATGAAGTAACCCGCCAAAAGATGGGTGTCCACAAAATTAAAGCACGATTTTTAACCCATGTATCTCAATCGATTTACTAATATCGATCGAAACACTGAAATGATATTATCGTAGGTACATATAGCTTGTCAATATGATCTGAACCCTGATTTTCAGCAATTTTTCAATATGCAAAATTAAGTTATTTAGTTTCTTTACCTAAAGTAGTCAAAAATTCTTGATTTGTTTTTGTTTTGGATAGAATTTTTAAAACTTGCTCTATAGCTTAAGTAGAATTTTTAGCATCATCAGATATCATGCTAAACATTCGTCTAAGCAGCCAAACCTGCTTTAAAGTCTTGTCATCTAACAAAAGTTCTTCTCTGCGTGTTCCACTACGCGGAATATCAATAGCAGGAAACACTCTTTGTTCAGCTAAATTTCTATCCAGATGGACTTCCATGTTGCCAGTACCTTTAAATTCTTCATATATGACATCATCCATCCTGCTACCTGTGTCTACTAAACAAGCAGCTAAAATAGTCAAGCTACCTCCACCTTCAGTGTTCCTGGCAGCACCAAAAAATCTTTTAGGTGGATACAAAGCAACCGGATCAACACCTCCGGATAAAGTTTTGCCACTGTTAGGTACAGCTAAATTATACGCACGCGTCATTCTAGTGATAGAGTCTAATAAAATAACTACATCATGTCCATCTTCCACCAATCTTTTAGATCTTTCTAGAACGAGTTCAGCCACCCGGCAATGATCTTCAACAGGTTCGTCAAACGTAGAACTATAAACTTCTCCTTTAATTGACCTAACAAGATCCGTTACTTCTTCAGGTCTTTCACCAATTAAAGCAACCATAATCTTTACATCTGGAGAATTTTTACTTATACCATGAGCAATTTTCTTTAACAAACTAGTCTTTCCTGCCTTTGGAGGGGAGACTATAAGACCTCTTTGTCCTTTACCAACAGGAGCTAACATATCAATCAATCTAATTGACAACTCATTTTGGGCAGATTCTAAAACCATCTGTTCATCTGGATAAACCGGAGTAAGTTTTTCAAAATGTTGTCGATTTTTAACTGATTCAGGATCAGCACCATTAATTTTTTCCACCTTAACTAACCCAAAATATCTTTCACCATCCTTAGGTGGACGAACTTCACCATAAATATCATCTCCAGATCTCAATCCAAATCGTCGTATTTGTGATTGAGAAACATAAACATCTGAAGAACTGGTAGAAGCACCAATGGTTCTCATAAAACCATATCCATCACCAGTAATATACAGAACCCCTCCCATAGAAATACTGCCTTCAGTTTCTGCATATTTCCTAACAACCCTATTCAGCAAAGATTCTCTCCGTTTAGAATTACTATTTTCATCTAAAACACCAATTTCTTTGGCAAGCTCTAATAATTCTTTTTCGGACTTTTGCTTTAATTCATTGAAATCCATTAGTTACTCCAAACCATCTCTTTTTCTTTAAGTTATTTTTATAATAAATAAATATTTTTAATTCTCTTGAAAAATTACAAATACAGCATAACAAGAGTACCCATGACGCAAATACATTAAATAAATGCCTGGTATATGTGTAAAATTTATGTGGGAATGACAGCAAATGAATTCTCAACAACTATTATTAATCACCCACAACACTGCACAAGAACTCACAAATCACTTTACAAGACTATTGATCCAAATCACCTAAATACAAAAATTAAGGTGTCCCAAAATCACAGAAGCTACATAAAAGCTTGCAAGGGGGAAAAATTACCATTTAAAAACAATAGGCGTACTTAAAAAGCACTTAATATATTATATCATAATAAAATCTTATAAGTAAACAAGTCGACAAATTACCCTAAGGACTCTAGCTCCATCTCATGCTGGGAACCATGTAACATTGTTTTTATTGCTGCCCCAACAAACTCTCTAAATAAAGGATGGGGACTATCTGGCCTTGATAAAAACTCTGGATGATATTGGGTGCCAATCATAAAAGGGTGCCCTTGTAATTCCATCACTTCAACCAACAGCCCATCTGGCGACTGCCCTGAAGCAACTAATCCAACTTCACTTAAACTGGCTTTATAATCATTATTAAATTCAAATCTATGCCTGTGTCTCTCGAATATAGACTCCACGCCATAAAACCCTGAAACTTTGGTATTTTCTAAAAGCATACACTCATAAATACCTAGTCTCATTGTTCCACCTAAGTCTTTTATATCTCGTTGTTCAATCATTAAATCAATTACTGGGTCTGGAGTGTCAGTTTCAAATTCTGTTGAATTAGCACGTGGTTTGCGCAATAAATTCCTAGCAGCTTCTATAACCATTACTTGCATACCTAAACACAATCCAAAATATGGAATATTATTCTCGCGAGCATATTTAACAGTTTCTATCATGCCCTCTACACCCCTATAACCAAAGCCTCCAGGAACAACGATTCCACTTAAATTGGATAAATGATAATCCACGTTATTAGAGTCAATTTCCTCTGAATTAATCCAGACCACATCAATATCGTATTCATGAAAAAATCCAGCATGCAACAATGCTTCCTTTACAGAGATATATGCATCATGCAGATCAACATACTTACCAACAATACCCACTTTAATAATATTTTTGGGCGCCTTGATTAGCCTTACAAATTTTTCCCAATATTCAATATCCCAGTGAAATTCTTGAATTGAAAATGCATCAGCAATTATATCTGACAAACCTTCTTCATAAAGCATAAGAGGAACTTCATATACACTTTCTAAAGTTGGTGCAGAAATAACAGAATTCTTTGCAACATCGCAATGTACAGCAATCTTAGTCTTAATTGAATCATCAAATTCCTGTTCACTACGACAAATAATAGCATCAGGCTGAATTCCAATACTTCTCAATTCCCTAACACTATGCTGTGTTGGCTTAGTTTTTAATTCCCCAGTGGTTGCTATATATGGCAAATATGTCAAATGAATATAAAAAACATTATCTTTACCAACTTCATTGCGCATTTGCCTTATAGCTTCAAGAAAAGGCAACCCTTCAATATCTCCTACAGTACCACCAACCTCAACAATTATCACATCCGCTTTACTTTCGTCAGCTAAGTTAAGCATCTTAGCTTTTATAGCGTCGGTGACATGAGGAACTGACTGAATAGTTCCGCCAAGAAACTCACCTCGTCTTTCTCGGGATATCACATCGCTATAAATTTGCCCTGAAGTAACATTAGAAGATTTTGTTAAATCAATATCGATAAATCTTTCATAATGTCCCAAATCAAGATCTGTTTCACTACCATCACCCGTTACAAATACTTCACCATGTTGAAAAGGTGACATGGTACCAGGATCTACATTTAAATAGGGATCCAATTTGATTACAGAGACCTGTAACCCACCGCTTTTTAATATCTTTCCAATTGAAGCTGTTGCGATACCCTTGCCTACAGAACTTACTACTCCGCCTGTAACAAAAATATACTTCGACATTCACCTCTCCAAAATAGAACAACATACATCAATAATTTTGAATAAAAACAATCAAAACGCTTTACAAAAGAAAAACCAAAATAAACAATATAATCAAAAAGAAAGTTTAATTTAGACCAAATGAAACGTATCGCAAAAGTATAGTAGTATTTACAAAAAAATGTCAACAAAATTATCAACACAATCAATTACAACTAAAAAGAAAATACTTTTATTTAGGAGGCATTATGAAATATTTCAGATTACTAGAAGATAACAAAAAAATCAGACTTGCAGTTCAAATTTCTGAAGACACCATCGCTGACTTAACTTCATCACTCCCGAATCTAACAGACATTAGCCAGCTAATATTAACTTCAAACATCACCTCTGAATCTATAATCCAAACAACCGAAAAGATATTAAACAAAAATCCTTATAACACATATAACATCTTAGATTTAATGAAGTTATGCCAAGATAAAAAATCAAACTTAAAAATGTTAACCCCAGTATCATCTCCAGAAATTTGGGCTGCTGGAGTAACTTATAAAACTAGCGCAATGGAACGTCGCAGAGAAAGTGACACCCCGGATGTATATTCTAAAGTATATACAGCTAAACGACCTTAGATTTTTCTAAAATCTACAGCTAACCGTTGCTCAAATCCATTCGAAAATATTGGAATTCGAAATGATTCTAAATGGAATGTACCAGAACCTGAACTTGCAATTATTTTATATGACAAAAAAATATTGGGATACACCATTGGAAACGATGTCAGTAGCAGATCTATAGAAGGAGAGAATCCCCTATATTTACCTCAAGCAAAAATTTATGACAAATCTTGCTCTATTGGTCCCTGTATTGTTCTTGCTGAATCATTACCAAACCCTGAAAATTTAAATATTGAATGCACCATTTCAAGAAAAGGAAATTTAGTATTCCAAGAAACAACATCAACTTCTTTACTGACTAGGAGTTTTGAAGATTTATCTAATTGGCTTCAATTACATAATACTGTACCAAACATGACATCTCTTCTAACAGGAACAGCGATTGTTCCGCCACCCGAATTTACATTATTACAAAACGACGTGGTTAAAATTACTGTAGACCAAATTGGCACTTTAGAAAATACGGTGTTGGAAGTTTAAAACTTTTTAAATAACTTCTTTAACTACTTCTCCAATATCAGCTAGTGAAGGTATTATAGAGGCACCAGCACTAGAAAGCGCTCTGATTTTTTCTTCTGCCAACCCATCTTTACCCGTAATAATTGCTCCAGCATGTCCCATTCTTTTACCCTTAGGAGCAGTTTGGCCTACTATTAAAGAAGCTACAGGTTTGTTAAAACTAGTTTTGATATACTCAGCTGCTTCTTGCTCCCTATTTCCACCAATCTCTCCAATCAAAACTACTGCCTCTGTATCATCATCATCCTTAAACATTTCTAAAACATCTACAAAGGAAATACCAGTCACAGGATCTCCTCCAATTCCAACACAAGTTGATTGTCCAATTCCCAATTGAGATAACTGGCCAACTGCTTCATATGTTAAAGTTCCACTTCTAGATACAACACCTACTTTACCAGGCCTATGAATATCTCCAGGCATAATACCTACTTTTACTTTAGGTTGCGGGGAAATAGCTCCAGGACAATTAGGCCCAATTAAAATCACATCTTTATCTCTTACATAACTTGAAACATTTACCATATCCATCACTGGAACACCCTCTGTAATACAAATTACAACCTTAATACCTGCATCTACAGCTTCAATAATCGCATCATCAGCTCTCAAGTGGGGAGGCACAAAAATAAGTGATGTGTTTGCATCTGTAGAATCTACAGCATCTTGAACTGAATCAAAAATTGGGACTGATTCATCAAATACTTCCCCATTTCTACCTGGAACTGCACCAGCAACTAAATTAGTCCCGTAATCTTTACATTTTTTTGCATGAAAACTACCTTCTTTACCAGTAATACCTTGCACTAATAATTTTGTTTGACCATCAACAATTATACTCATTTAAAAACTCCATAAAAAAACAAACTTCAACTAGATTTCAATAAATCCGCAGCTTCTTTTAAATCGTGAACTAAAGAAATATTCAAACCTGATTGCAATAAAATTTCACGACCTTCATCAAAGTTTGTGCCTAACATTCTAACAACTAACTCTGGAAATTCTCGATTTACATTTTTACTAGCATCCAATATACCTCGAGCAACAATATCACATTTAAGTATCCCTCCAAAAATATTGATAAAAATCTTCTTAACTTTTTCGTCTAATAAAATTATTTTCAAAGCTTCAGAAACTTTAGCTTCATCAGCTCCTCCTCCGACATCAAGGAAATTTGCTGGACTAGCACCAGAAAACCTTGTTACATCCATAGTTGCCATAGCTAATCCTGCGCCATTAACCAAACAGCCAATATCTCCATCAAGTTTGACATAACTAATACCAAACTTAGCCGCTTGTTTTTCAAAAGGGTCTTCTTGTGCAGGATCATAAAATTCAGATAGATCGGGGTGCCTAAATAAAGAATCTTCATCAATAGTTATTTTTGCATCAGCTGCTAATACTCTATCATCACTTGTAATCACCAAAGGATTAATTTCAACTAATGAACAATCGTTTGATACAAAAACATCATATAGAGAAGAAATAACATTAGCTACAGATCTAATTTGTTTCTTGTCAACATTCAAAAAACTGGCAAGTTTTCTTGCTTTATATGGTGAAACTCCTAAACTACTTTCTATCTCCAAGGTAAGAACTTTATCCGGATTAGTTTCAGCAACCTCTTCAATCTCCATTCCTCCAAACTCACTTACTATTGCAACAACATTTTTTTTCACACCATCTATAGTGAATGCAACATACAACTCTTTTTGAACATCTATAATTTCCTCAATTAAAACCTTATCAACTGGCACTCCCTCAGTACCTGTTTGAATAGTTACAAGATTAGAATTAAGTAATGAATTAGAAATTTCCCCTGCCTCCTTTGAAGAATCCACCAATTTTACTCCTCCAGCCTTACCTCTCCCACCTGCATGAACCTGTGCTTTAACAACAGCTTTTCCACCTAATTTTTCAGCAATTTCAACAGCCTCAACAGATGTATTAGCTACTTCTCCATTAGGAACAGGTACTCCATGTTTATTTAAAATATTTTTTGCTTGATATTCATGAATCTTCAAGTTTATTCTCCTGACACAAATTTCGATTCTAAAGTTTTTTATTAAATTGAAGGTCTAAAAAATATATTAGTCTCATTTTAAAAATGTGGCGGAGGGAGTGGGATTCGAACCCACGATGAAATTACTCCCATACATGTTTTCAAGACATGCGCCTTAAACCGCTCGGCCATCCCTCCATATATTTTCTAAAATTTTAAACTAAAAATTATCTGTAAAAATTACTACCACCTTAATACATTTAAAGATTTATTATTTATACTACAATACAACAATCATGTTGTTGCAATCTACAAATTATTCTTATCTAAACATCATCTTAGAAATGTTATTTAACCCTTTACCTGAAGACATTTGTTTCATCATTTTTTGCATATTATTAAATTGATTCAAAAGCATATTTACATCTTGAACTGAGTTGCCACTCCCAATAGCAATTCTACGTTTTCTATTTCCATTAATAATCTTTGGATCTCGTCTCTCAGCAGGAGTCATAGAAAAAATTATCGACTGAATTTTTGTCAACTTTTCGTCCCCAACATCATTTGTATCTATTTTCGATTTAATATTCGAAATTCCTGGAATCATATCCATAATTTGAGAAATTGATCCCATTTTTTTAATCTGTTGAAGTTGAGCATTAAAATCCTCTAAGTCAAATTTAGATTTCTGAATTTTTTTAGTTAAATTCAATGCTTCCTGTTTATCAATAATTTTCTCAGTTTTTTCAATGAAAGTTAGAACATCTCCCATTCCAAGTATTCTTGAAGCTAATCTATCTGGATGAAACTCTTCCAGAGAATCTAATTTTTCACCTAATCCAATAAACTTAATTGGCAAACCAGTTTCTGAAACAATTGACAGAGCTGCACCACCTCTAGCGTCACCATCCAATTTTGTTAAAATTAGTCCAGTTAATTCTAAATTTTCATTAAATGTATTCGCTACACTTACAGATTCCTGTCCGGTCATAGAGTCCAAAACCAAAATAATTTCATCTGGAGAAATTTTATTTTTAATCTCAATTAACTCTGTCATGAAATCCTGGTTAACTTGAACATTTCCTCCTGTATCAATTACAACAAAATCTAACCCCTCTGATTTAGCTTTTTTAACGCCAAGTTTAGCTATTTTAACAGGATCTTTTTGACCACGATCACTATAAACTTCAATACCAATATCTTTACCTAAAGTTTCTAGCTGATCTATAGCTGCTGGGCGCCTAAGATCACACGCAACTAATAATGAAGTTTTGCCAGATTTCTTTAAATAATTACTTATTTTAGCTGAAGTAGTAGTTTTGCCAGATCCATTCAACCCTAACATCAATATTACTGAGGTTTTCTCAGAACTTTGTTTTATTTTACTTACAGCTCCACCTAAAATCTCTGTCAATTCTTCTTTAGTAATTTTTACTACTTGTTGCCCTGAAGAAAAGCTTTCTAAAATTTCTGCGTCTAAAGCTCGCTCTTTGACTCTATTAATAAAAGTTTTAACAACCCTGAAATTAACGTCCGCCTCCAACAAAGCAATGCGAATTTCCTTTAAGGCTGTTTCAATATCAGATTCTCTAAGTCTTCCTTTTTGACCTATCTTAGATAATACGTTATTTAATTTTTCAGAAATTGTTTCAAACAATTGCTTTAATACCTCAAATCAATTTAATTAACATTATCAATTTTAAACATTTTTAGATTGGGATTCAAACTTACTACCGTATTAATAAAAAAATTATTCGAACCCCAAAGGTTTATTTTTCAAATTCCATGATTTTCGAGGAAATGATTCTGGAGTTTTTATTTGCTTAGTAACTCTAATTAGAGAGCCTCTAAACAAAAATTTTTCATCCTCTGGCTTCAGGTAAATCCCAGATATTTTACCCCCTAGAACAGAAATTGATCCCTCAGATTCAATAATTTCCGCTTGAGGATTATTGCCCTTAAAAAATATACAAGTACCTCCAAGTTTTACAAAAGGAATTGTAATTTCAGAAAGCATTTGTAGTTTTGCAACAGCTCGCGAAAGTACAATGTCAAATTGTTCACGAAAAATTTTAGTGTGAGCAGCCGCCTCAGCCCTAGAATTCACAATATTTACGTTTTCCAAACCCAGAGAAGAAATAATATGAGTCAAAAATTTTGTTCTTTTGCCAATTGAATCTAATAAACATATTCTTATTTTTGGAAATAAAATCTTAATTGGGAGGCCAGGGAAGCCTGCGCCTGTTCCAACATCTAAAACATTGATTTCACTAGAGAATATACCTTCATAAGCATAAGCAGGAAATACTGAATCCAAAAAATGATCAAAATAAATTACTTGTTGATCTGTTGAACCAGTAAGATTCATTTTATTATTCCAAACCTTTAATTCATTATAATAATACTCAAATTGATTAAGTTGTGTTTTAGTCAATAAAACACCTGGGATTTCATTTAAGATTCTTACAAATTTAGCATTCATTGAATTAAATCCTATATACTATCTATTCAATTGACAATCGTTTATAAATATCTTAGACTACCTGCATTAATTGAAGTTTTGGGGGAGCTTGTATTACTAGCTGAGAGGATCCTTTAAGGACGACCCTTGAACCTGATATGGGTAATTCCAGCGAAGGAAAAGATTCATCTTAATCATATTCAAATTCCTTCCTAAATAAAACTTATTGGAAAAGGAATATATGTCTAGTAATTTTGCAATTTTTATAACCATACTTGTATCAATTTTATTTGCATGTATTGGAATACTATATTCAAAAACAAAAAATTTCAATATTCAAGATTTTTTGATAGCTAAAGGTTCTACAAATACTTTCACCTCAACCACAACTATTTCTGCTTCAGTAATAGGAGCATGGGTTCTATTTAGCCCAGCAGAAGCAGGGACATGGGCTGGCATAACAAGCTTAATTGGCTACGGAATAGGTCAAGCAGCTCCATTAATTTGCTTTGCTATATTGGGGCCAAAACTAAAATCACTAATGCCTAACGGACATTCGATTACAGAATATACTTGGTATAGATATGGTCGATTAACCCATCTAATATGCATAATAGTTACCATATCCTATTTATTCGTATTTCTTACAGCTGAATTAACTGCAATTTCATCCGTGTTGAAAGAAATTTCAAATGTCCCATTAATTTACACAGCAATAGTCGTTGGTGGTTTTACAGCTATATACACTGCTTATGGTGGACTTAGGGCATCTATCGCAACAGACTCAATTCAATTTTCATTAATAATCCCTCTAGTCTTAGTGATTTTTATTGCGATTTTATCCAATGCTGGAGGAATCGTAAATTCAATAAACATAGTAATAGATAATCGTCCTGAATTAATATCTTTCTCTTATAAACCGGGCATAGAATTTGGAATCACATTAATTCTAGCTGTTTTTGGAGCAAATATGTTTCATCAAGGATTTTGGCAAAGAATATATGCAGCCAAAAATGACAGAGCTATAAAATTTGGATTCACATTAAGTGCAATAATTGTAATACCAATAATATTGATTACTGGACTAGTGGGTATAATATCATCAGGACAAAACATTGAAGGTAATCCCTCTGTAGCTTTCTTCAATATTAGCAAAGAACTCTTACCTGAAACATTATTAATAGGATTACTGATACTATCTACAGCTTTAGTTATGAGTAGCCTTGATACATTATTAAATGGAATCACTAGCGTAATAACTACAGACCTTTCAAGAATTAAACCAAATCTAAAACCAAATAATTTATTAAAATACGCACGTATTTTTTCAATTGTTTTAATGCTTCCTGCAATTGGAATTTCTTCTAAAGGATACAGCGTACTATATCTGTTTCTAATTGCAGATTTAATTTGCTGTTCAGCTGTAATACCAGTGTTTTTCGGGTTGTATTCCAAAAAAATTACTGATAAACATGCAACAATTAGCTTCATAACAGGATTATTAATAGGTACAATTTTTTTCCCAACTGCTTCGCCAGGCTACAGTACTACTTGGCTACCCGATTCAATTCAAATTCCATTATCAGGTAAAATGTTAGTTAGCTTTAGCGTCGCATTAGTAATATCTGGAATTTCATGCTTGATTTTATCTGCTCAAAACAAGAAAAACCAATATAATTTTTCCGATCTAAATAAAAATATTAGTCCATAAAAACATCAAATTAAAATATTTATTTTAAATCTCAGGATGCAAAATGACCAATTTGGCAAAATCTTTAACAATAGCTGGATCTGACTCAGGAGGAGGCGCAGGAATCCAAGCAGATTTGAAAACTTTCGCTTCCTTAGGTGTTTATGGTACTAGTGCAATTACTGCAGTCACTTCTCAAAACACTCTAGGTGTAACAGATATTATAGACATACCTACTAAATCAGTTATATCTCAAATTGAAGCTGTAATATCTGACATTGGAACCGATTCAATAAAAACAGGAATGCTCTCAAATTCATCAATTGTAAATTCCGTAGCGTCATTCATAACACAAAACAAATTAAAAAAAGTTATTGTAGACCCCGTAATGATTTCAAAAAGTGGACACAAACTACTGTCTGAATCTGCAATAAAATCAATGATAGAAATGTTAATTCCCGTATCTTACATTATCACACCAAATATACCAGAAGCATCAATAATTTCTAATACCGAAATTAATTCTATAGAATCAGCTAAAATAGCAGCAAAAAAAATTGTGAATCTTGGAGCTGCAAATTGTATAGTAAAAGGAGGTCATTTTTCTGGCCCACCAATAGACGTCTTTTTTGATGGAAAAAAATATGAGATCTTCAGATCTAAAAGAATAGACACAAAAAACACTCATGGCACAGGTTGTACTTTCTCAGCAGCAATTGCTGCATATGTTGCAAAAGGTGAAAATATAATCTCAGCCATATCAAAATCTAAAGAATATATTAATTCTGCAATACAAACAAATTTTATTATTGGACAAGGTCACGGCCCATTAAATCATTTTTACAACCAAATTTAATTTAATACACAATTATCATTTTAACAATTCTTTAAATATCAAATAAGGAAACCAATTGTCGATTCTAATCACCGAACAAGATGTTAAAAATTTACTAACTATGGAAATAGCGATCAATAGCTTAGAAGAAATTTTCAAACAAGAGAGCAAAAATAATGCCGTAAATTCTTCAAGAATCAGAATTAATCTCCCTGAAGGAATTTTAAATTTTATGGCTGCTTCTTCCAAAAAATTAAATTTGATTGCAACAAAATCTTATATACCAAAACCAAAAACTTCGATTAAATTTTACGTCCAATTATATAATGCAAAAGACGGAAATCTTATATCTACAATTGAAGCAAATTTGATGAGTAGAATTAGAACCGGCGCAGCAACTGGATTAGCGACAAAATATCTTTCAAAAAACGATTCATCTGTTTTAGGTCTAATTGGAACTGGTTCTCAAGCCTTACACCAGGCTATAGCTATATGTACACACCGAAAAATCCAAAAAATAAATGTTTTTAGTAGAAATATGAATAACCGAAAAAATTTTTGTGAAATTATCAAAAAAAATATTCAAAACGTAGATGTAATACCTTCAAAAACATCTAAAGAATGCGTGGAAGATGCAGACATTATTACAACAATCACAAATTCAGCGACTCCTGTCCTTTCATCTGAATGGATTAAACCAGGAACTCATATTAATGCTGCTGGAACCAATATTGGAACCAAACGAGAATTAGACGAAAAAACAATTTCTAAAGCATCAATTATTATCACCGACAATATTCCTCAAGCTAAAGTTGAATGTGGTGATTTAATACATTCAATAAAGCAAGGAAAAACTTCTTGGGGGAAAATAAATTCACTTTCAGATTTAGTTGCTGGTAAAATCAAAAGACGAAACAATGATTCTGAAATAACAATTTTTGAATCACAAGGAGTAGGTCTTGAAGACCTCGCTGTAGGTTCCGCAGTATATAATTTATATATATGACATGCATAAAAAATAATCACTAAAAAAGGAGTCCCTGAATTTGTTGGAAAAAATAAAACAAATCGAAGATAGATTTGAAGAAATCAATCAACTTCTAACAAATCCTGAAATATCTAAAGACCATGTTAAAGTCAGAGAATTAATCAAAGAACAAACTAAAATAAAATCCATAGCTACATTGTCCACTGAACTTGGGAAAGTGGAAAGTGAAATTCAAGATGCTAATGACATTATTCGTACAGAAAATGATAAAGAATTAACTGATTTAGCAAAATCTGAAATGGAAAATCTGAAACTTAAAAAAGATGATCTTGAGCTTCAACTTAGAATATCTTTGATTCCGGACGATCCAAATAATGAAAAAAATGTAATCATGGAAATTAGAGCAGGTACAGGAGGAGATGAAGCAGGATTATTCGCAAATGACTTATTCAGAATGTATAGTAGATTTTCACAAAAAAACAATTGGAAAATAAATATTATCAACATGAGTGAAACAGGTATTGGCGGCATTAAAGAAATTGTATTCCAAATTATTGGAAAAGGAGCTTACAGCAAGCTTAAACACGAAACCGGTGGCCACAGAGTCCAAAGAGTACCAGCAACTGAATCAAGTGGAAGAATCCATACATCTGCTGCTACAGTAGCGGTGTTACCTGAGGCAGAGGAAGTAGATGTCAACATTAATCCTGAAGATTTAAATATTGATATTTTTCATGCAAGTGGGCATGGCGGACAAAGTGTAAATAAGGTAGCTACTGCTATAAGAATCACACATATACCAACTGGTACAGTCGCTGTCTGCCAAGATGAGCGTTCACAACTAAAAAACAAAGAAAAAGCTATGTCAGTTTTAAGATCTCGAATTTTAGATCAAAGAATTCGAGATTCTGAAGAAGAAAGATCTGCCGAAAGAAAAGCTCAAATAGGTAGCGGAGATAGGTCTCAAAAAATCAGAACTTACAATTTTCCACAAGAAAGAATTACAGATCATAGAATTAATCTATCAACACATAATTTAGAATTGGTACTAAATGGCGATTTAGATATTTACATAGAAAAATTAATTGATCATGAACAAGCTATACTACTTGAACAATCTTCAATATGAATTTAAGAAAATTATGGATTCAAACAAAAAAAGAATTGGACTCATCAAATATCAATGACTCAATTATTGAATCTGAAGTAATCCTTCGAAACGTTTTAAATTTAGACAGAAATAATTTTTTTGCAACTTTAGATAAAAATATCCCCACAAAACAAAAATTGCAAATTCAAAATCATTTAAAACGCAGACTCTCAGGGATTCCTTTATCCTATATCACAAATAATAGGGAGTTCTTCGGAATTAATTTTTTCGTAAATAAAAATGTTTTAATCCCACGCCAAGAATCAGAATTGCTAGTAGAGCAAGTAATCTCATTTTGCAAAAAAAACACAAAAAGACAATTTAATATTATTGATGTAGGAACCGGATCTGGCGCAATAGGAATTTCTATTGCAAAACATTTAAATAATGTAAATATCATTGCTTCAGATATTTCTGACAAAGCACTTCAAATTGCCAAAAAAAATGCTAATCTGGTTAACGTTAATCAAAAAATGTCTTTTATAAATTCAAATTTGCTAGAAAAGTTAAAATCCCCAGTAGACGTGATAGTAGCTAACCTTCCTTACTTGTGTTCAAGTGAAATTGAAAAACTTTCTCCAGAAGTGCAAAATGAACCTGAAATAGCTTTGTTTGCAGAATGTAAAGGAATAAGTCTAATCAAAAAATTAGTTGAACAAGCACCCAATCATCTTAAAAAAAATGGAAAATTAATCTTGGAAATTTCTCCCACACAAGTAACTGATGTGATTTCTATATTTAAAGAAAATTTTCCAGAAAGTTATCCGGAAATCCATGATGATTATACTAAAATGCAAAGATCTATATCTCTAGAAACTTAAAATGAAATATCTATCTTAGCTGAAAAAATTTACCTTCAGTCTTGATGGATGGAGCTAAAACAAGTTCTGCGCTATGCATTTCTTTAATATTTGATGCCCCCACCATACCCATACAAGTCTTTAGTGCTCCAACAAAATTTTGCGTCCCATTATTCATAGAAGTAGGTCCAAATAATATTTGCTTCAAAGGTGCAGTAATGCCTACTTCTACTCTCACTCCTCTAGGTAAATCTGGGTGAGGACTTGCCATCCCCCAATTATAACCTTTTCCAGGTGCTTCTTGAGATTGCACCAAAGGAGTTCCAATCATTACAGCATCTGCTCCGCTAACAACTGCTTTACATAAATCACCACCAGTTCGAATACCACCATCAGTAATTATAGGTACATATCTACCATATTCTTTGAAATATTTATCCCTTGCAGCAGCGCAATCAATTGTAGCAGTAACTTGCGGAACACCAACTCCCGTTACTTCACGAGTAGTACAAGCTGCACCAGGGCCTACACCAACTATTAATCCGCTTATACCTGTTTCCAATAATTCTAAAGCCGCGTCATATGTAACACAATTACCTACAACAACTGGAACTGCTAATTTTTTAATCAAATCATCAAAAACAAGCCCTGTGATACTTTTAGAACTATGCCTTGCAGTTGTAACCGTAGACTGTACAACAATTACATCAGCACCAGCTTCTACAGCTATCTGAGATAATTTTTTTGCATTCAAAGGTGTTACAGAAACCACACAGTTAATTCCCAATTTCTTGATTTCTTGTATCCTATCACTAAGCAAATTTTCGTTAATTGGAACAGAATAAACATCCTGTAGCACTGTAGTAGAATCATCAGGGCCAGCATTAACTATTCTATTCAAAGCATCAGTAGGATCAACATACCTAGACTGAACTCCCTCAAGGTTCATAACAGCTAATCCACCCAATTCATCAATGCATTTCATGAAACTTGGCGAACTAACTGCATCCATTGCCGAAGCAATTATTGGAACAGAAATATTAATATTTCCAATAGATAAATTCGTACTCACAAGATCTGGATTTACGGTAATTTGTCCAGGAACAATTGAAACTTCATCAAAACCGTATGCAGGTCGAATATTTCTAAATTCAGACGTCAATTTTCTTAATTCCCTAAAATTTATAGCTTAATAATTAGAAAATTATACCTGTCTACGAATCACCCAGTCAAGAATATTTGTTACAATCAAATAAGTATAATTTTATAAAATTCAATACAAGAAAATGTCACCTCAAAAAACACAAATGTCAAAACTTAAAGAACAAGTCGTTGAAAAAGCAAAGAGTATTGGCTTTGACCTAGTAAAATTCACCACCGCTGAACCATTTACAAGAGATGAAAAAGCTGCTCTCGATAGAATTGATATGGGATTCATGGATGGACTACCATGGTACACCAAAGAAAGAGTTAAAAAAGCTAACAAACCAAAATTATTAATGGAGAATTGTGAGTCAATCATCTCTTTAGGAATCAGTTATTACACTCCAATTACGCAAAAGCCCCAAAATCTTTTAACCGGAAAAATAAGTAAATATGCATTGGGTAGCGATTACCATAAAGTGATCAAAAAAAAACTTAAACTCCTAGTAAAATTTATTTCTGAAATCCATTCAGAACAAGAAATAACCACAAGAATATTTGTTGATGATGGCCCAATGAATGACCGTGCAGCTGCTGAAAAGTCGGGCCTAGGATGGTTTGGCAAAAATACAAATATCCTTACATCTTCTCATGGTTCATGGATTTTTTTAGCTCAAATTCTCACGAACATAAAATTTGACCCTGATACTGTGTCCAAAAAAACTTGTGGGGCTTGCAAAATTTGTATTGATGATTGCCCCACGAATGCCATAGTGGCACCTTATGTAATAGATAACACAAAATGCATTTCATTTTTGACAATTGAACTCAAAGGAGTAATACCTATAAAACTTAGGCCATTGATTGGAACATGGATTTTTGGATGTGACATATGCCAAGACGTATGTCCAGTAAATAGAAAAATACAACCTTCCCAAACATCTGAATTTCAACCAAGAAAAGATTTTATAGCTCCTGCTTTATTACCTCTTTTAGATTTAAACGAAATATCATTTAATGAGTTGTTTAATGACCATCCAATTAAAAGAACAAAGCTAACAGGATTAAAAAGAAATGTTTGCGTAGCCCTTGGAAATATTAAAAATCCTCAAGCTATTGAAAAACTAGCCAAAACATTAATCGAGTCTGATCCTATAGTAAAACAGCATGCAGCATGGGCAATTGGACAAATAGGAGGGCCTTTATCGCTTGCCAAACTTCAGGGTGCAATGAAAAATGAAAAAAACCCTGACGTAATTAACGAAATCAAATCTGCAATGATCCAAACAAAAATGATTAATTAAAAAATAATATTTTCGTCAGTAAGTTCTTATTGTTACCCAAAGAACAGAATGTTATGATTGACTAATTATTTAAATTACAAAGGAAGTATAGTGTCAACTCAAAAAGAAAAAGCACTTCAAATGGCAATTTCTCAAATAGAAAAAGAATTTGGTGCTGGTACAGTAATGACGCTAAATAACTCAATTGAAGACGTCAAAACTAGTTCCATTGCCACGGGATCAATCTCTTTAGATATTGCTTTAGGAATTGGGGGGATCCCACGCGGAAGAGTCACTGAACTTTTTGGTACTGAATCATCAGGTAAAACTACACTTGCATATCACATAATGGCAAGCGCTCAAAAAAATGGTGGCGTTTCAGCTTACATTGATGCAGAGCATGCCCTTGATCCAGAATATGCTGCCAAATGTGGCCTTCAAACCGATGAACTTTTAGTTTCCCAACCAGATTCTGCTGAACAAGCACTTGAAATTGCAGAATACTTAGTAAGAAGTGGTGCTGTGGATATCATCGTAATTGACAGCGTGGCTGCTCTAGTACCAAAAGCTGAATTAGAAGGTGATATGGGAGATAGCCATGTAGGCCTGCAAGCTAGAATAATGTCACAAGCTTTAAGAAAATTAACCGCTGCGATAAATAAATTTAATTCAACAATAATTTTCATCAATCAGATTCGTGAAAAAGTTGGAGTTATTTGGGGGAGCCCTGAAGTAACCCCAGGTGGACGAGCATTAAAGTTTTTCAGTTCGGTTAGAATAGATTTAAGAAGGATTGAATCCATAAAAGTCGGAACAGATATTACAGGATCTAGAGTAAGAGCTAAGATAGTAAAAAATAAAGTTGCTCCACCATTCAAAGTAGCGGAATTTGATATCATGTTCAACAGTGGAATTAGCAAAGAAAGTGATATAGTAGATCTAGGCGAAAAGCAAGGGATAATCAAAAAAAATGGATCATTCTATTCTTACGATGAAATTAAACTCGGACAAGGTAGAGAAAATTCAAAGAAATTTCTAAAAGAAAATAAAGAAGTTTCTGAAAAAATTGAATCTGAAATATTACAATCATTGTCTTAATTCAAATCATAAAACAAATAAATGCATCGTAAATTCAAAAGGTAACATTACGACAGTAAAAATTTTCGTCACTTAATGAATTCAGTCTAGTCCACAATTGAATATCGGGTCTATATATTAGAAAATTCAATCTCAAAAACTGATTAACATGATAAAATCTGATACTTAAAAAATTGTGAAAAAAAAAGATCAACATATAGTGTCTTTCGAAAAAAAAATTGCCTCCGGCATTAAGAAGTGTTCCGAACACTTTGACAAAATTAATTTGAAATTGATTTTAGGAATTTCAGGGGGGCCAGATTCTCTTTCTCTACTATATTCATTACACAAAATAACTCAATTACATCCAAAATTATTTACTTTGTATGGTGCCCACATGAATCACGGACTCAGAAAATTTGAGTCTGAACAAGATGCTAAATTTGTCATATCTACATTTGAAAATTTGAAAATACCCTATTACATTAAAAATATTGATAGTAAAAAAATCTACGATCAAAAAAAAGGATCTTTAGAAGAAGTAATGAGATACAACCGTTATTCGTTTTTCGGTGAAATATCAAATCAAATCAATGCAGATATGGTTGTAACAGCCCACACTGCTGATGATCAAACTGAAACAATATTAATGAATTTACTAAGAGGAACTGGCCTTAATGGTTTAACAGGAATTCAACAAATTTCACAAAAAAAATTTGAAAATCATTCTTTTATTTTAGCAAGACCAATGCTAGAAATAACATCTGAAGAAACAAATGAATATTGTAAAATACTTGGTCTTAATCCAAGAATTGACAAAACAAATCATTCAAATCGTTTTACTAGAAATAAAATTAGGCACGAAATAATTCCCTCTTTAGAAAAAATCAACCCTAGAGCGAAAAAAAATATCAGAAATTTATCCAAAATCATTGGTGATGAATACAAATTTATAAAACAAATTACTGACACAAATTTTTCGTCTATTTCAAGAATCACTAAAAATCAAATAATAATTGATAGAAACGATTTTAAAAAACTAGATCTAAACATTAAAAGAAATATCATTATAAAAACTATTGAAACTCTAGAATTTGAATTTAAGAATTTGCAAAAAATCAATATTGAGAACATTATTAACGCCAAAACTGGTACTGAACTTAAACCTACTGAAAATATTATGGTTTTTATAGACAAAAATGAATTAATCTTCAAAAAAAAATCTCGAATTAAAAAAGAAAACCAACTATTGGGACAAAAAATCACCGAAACTGGAATCACAAAAATTCAAGATTGGACCATAGAAATCACAAAACAAAAATTGACTACAAATCATCTAGTAAAATACCAAAAAGAAAAATCTAAAAACGGTACGTTTGCAGAAACATTTGACTTAGATAAAATAAAATTCCCAATCTATGTTAGATCTAGACTATCTGGCGATAAGCTTCAACCCTTGGGAATGAAATCAACTAAAAAACTACAAGATATATTTGTTGATAAAGGTGTACCGAAAAGATCCCGAGATTTAATACCTATTGTACTATCCGAAGAAAAATTACTCTGGATAGTTGGTCATCAAATTGCCGACTGGTCTAAAATCACAACAAATACAAAAAATTTATTAGAAATTAAATTTACAAAAACCCATTAAATTAACCTAGTTAGCCTAGTATTTGGAGTCAATCCTGGAATTCGCCCCCTCTTAGCGACTGGAACACCCTCAATTTCTTTAATGCCAGCACGAAAAGGCTTGGGTGTAGCTGATGCTATAAAAGTACATACACCAAAGCTATCAACAGGTGCCTGAGCTTCAACAAATTCCCTTATTCTTTCAGGATTTAAACCACCCGTAACCATAATGTCGACATGACTAAATCCTTCTAAATTCAAACGACTCCTAATTTCTTTCACCAAATCAGTTGTTACACCACCTCGTTCTTGAGGGGTATCTACCCGAATACCCCGTAATCTTTCTCCCATTTCGGTAGCAATAAAAACCGCTTCTACAGATTCATCTGTGAAAGTATCTACCAATGCGACACGAGGAACTTCTCTGGGCATATGTTTATCAAATGCTTCAATTGCTTTTAAAGTACTAGACATGATTAATGATAACGAGTGAGTCATATTCCCCGAAGGAGCAACACCTGAAATTCTTGATCCTGCAGTTGTAGAACAAGATACACAACCTCCCTTAATTGCTGAGTAACCAAAATTCATCACAACATTAGGATGTATATTTCTTGCTCCAAAAGCAATCACAGGAATATCTTTTGCTTCTGCAACACATTCATTTGCAGCTGTAGCCCATCCAGTTGAAGATGCTAAAATCCCACAAATAGCAGTTTCATACATTCCTATAGCCCCATAAGGAGCCTTAACTCTTAACGCAACCTCTCCTTTATTAACTATAGATGATTCTTCTAATGACCAAACTTCGCTACCTACGTTTGGCAAAACTTGATTAAGAAGGTCCTTTACTTCTGAAATGCCACAAAAAATACCATTATCAAGAGAATTAAATTCTATAGAAACAACAGGGTTTACACCTTCATTTCTAAGAATAGTCAATGTTCTCTGTAAATAAACATCAGCTGTATCTCCAACTAATACAGACCTTTTAATATCAAATTCAGGAGTAACCATCAAACAACCTTAATATGTTTATAATTTCAAAAAATCAATATAATTTTAACTGGCAATCAATGTTAACCTTTGACAAATATAATAGCAAGTAAAAGATAAAATACTTGTTCAACTATAATCAATCAACAAAATAAAATATTAACCTTAATTACTTATCTGTACACTAACCAAAATGATTTAAATTGTATAAACTTCATATAAGTGATTTTATTAAATGATCAAAAAATGATCAAACATTTAAAAACCTCAAAAATGGAGAGCTAAATTGAATTCAAAAAAAATTAGATTTTACTCATTCGTGATATTAGTAGTAATTTCAATAATATTATTTTTCTGGGGCCTTTTTGGGGAAGACAAAAATCAATTTCTTGCGATAGGAATGTTTTTAGGGTTTTTTCTTTTTATATTTAAGAAAATATTTGTTTGGTGGAGATAATAATTATTCAAATCATCTTATTATGAAATAGAAAAATATATTGATTATCTATATAATGAAATTTAAATCTAACTCAATATTTTATGATTGGCACAAAATTGAACCAAAATAATATCACTATCAATAATTTAACAGAGATATCTAAAAAGATTCGAAAAAATATAATCAAAATGACCCATACCGCAGGAAGCGGTCATCCTGGTGGAGCCCTATCTTCAGTTGAAATTTTAACAACACTTTACTTCAAAATAATGAACCATAAACCAATAGACCCAAAATGGACAGAAAGAGATAAATTTATACTTAGCAAAGCTCATGCTTGCCCGGTTTTATACGCAACTCTAGCAGAGGCAGGTTATTTCCCTGAAAGTGAACTGAAAACATTTAGACAAATCAACAGTAGAATACAAGGGCATTCACATATCAAAACTCCTGGAGTAGAAATGTCTGGTGGCTCTTTAGGTCAGGGGTTATCATTTGGAGTTGGAACAGCAATTGCATCTAAATTAGACAACTTAAAATCTAATACATATGTCCTTTTAGGCGATGGCGAATGTGATGAAGGACAAATTTGGGAAGCTGCAATGTCTGCTTCTCATCATAAGCTGAATAACTTAATAGCAATTGTTGATAGAAATAAAATTCAAAATGATAGATTCACTGACGAAGTCATGTCATTAGAGCCCTTTGAGGATAAATGGAAATCTTTTGGATGGAACACTTCAAAAATCAATGGACATTCTTTTGCTGAACTAATTGACAGTTTCAATTTGGCAAAAAATCAATCTGAAAACCCAACTGTATTAATTGCTGACACCGTAAAAGGAAAGGGTGTAAGTTTCATGGAAAATAATCCCGCTTTCCATGGCAAATCACCTGATGATAAAGAATTATTACTTGCATTGAAAGAAATAGATGATGCTTAAAGTTTTGAAGATAATAATTAGACTGGAAAATAAATGAATTTAAATAACCTTGAAATGTCAGAAACCAGAGTTGTTGCTGGAGAAACATTAGTTGAACTGGGAAAAACAAATGAGAAAATTGTTGTGCTTGGAGGAGATTTAAGTAAATCCACTCATGCAAATAAATTTGCAGCAGCATACCCAGATAGATTTTTTGATTTCGGACCAGCTGAACAAAATATGGTTAGTGTGGCTGCAGGTTTAGCAGCTTCAGGTAAAATACCAATTGTCAGCACATTTGCAGTTTTTGGTTCTAGTAGGCCTTATGATCAAATCAGAGTTGGTGTTTCACAATCTAATTTAGATGTAAAAATAATTGTCACTCACGCAGGTTTAATTACTGGACAAGATGGAGTTTCAGCTCAGAGTATTGAAGATATAGCAATAATGAATGCACTCCCAAATTTCAATATTATTGTCCCAACAGATAGTGTTGAAACAAAATCCGCAATTAAATACGCTATTAATACAAAGGGACCTTTTTATATACGATTATCACGTCCTGCCACTCCTATAATACATAAAAATGAAAACTTTCAATTTGGCAAATCAGAATTAATAAAAAATGGTACAGATGTTACGATTATAGCTTGTGGAATAATGGTAATTGCAGCATTGCATGCAGCTAATAATCTTGAAAAAAAAGGGATCTCTTGCAGAATATTAAATATGCCTACGATAAAACCTATCGATACGAATTCAATTTTAAATGCTGCAAAAGAAACAAATGCTATTGTAACTGCTGAAGAACATTTTATTAATGGAGGATTATCCTCTATTGTTGCTCACACACTTTCACAACACATTCCCACTCCCTTGGAATGTGTAGCTATCAATCAATACGCTGAATCAGGAAGCGCAGAAGAACTATTAAAAAAATATCACTTAACTGATTCTGATATAGAAAAGGCAGTCGAAAAAGTGATTTCTAGAAAAATAAAATAATATATTGAATTAGGTTAGGTGGATTTTGATTTGGAATTAAAAAAATTTTTAGATTATTCAAAATTCGATTCAGGACTTGCTTCGGTTTTAACTGCAATTTCTCAGGGCTCAATTTTAATTCAAAAAAAAATTTCCAGATTAAGTTTAGAAAATCTTGAAGGTTCAACTGGTACAAAAAACATTCAAAATGAAGATGTTAAAAAATTAGACATTTTAGCTAACAATATATTTCTAGAAAAATTCAAGGAATCAGAAAATGTAGCTATGGTAGGTTGCGAAGAATTAGAAAATCCAGAAACTTTTAATCACTCGATATCTAATTTTTTAATTAACATGGACCCTCTAGATGGCTCTAGCAATATAGATGTTGGCGTAAATATAGGTTCTATTTTCGGGATTTGGCATGCTAAAGAAAATGAGAAATTATCCTAAAATTCCCTGTTAAAAGCAGGCAGGGAGCAAATAGCTTCTGCATATGTAGTTTATGGCTCTAGCACGGTAATGGTAATTGCCTCACAAAAAGGAGTACAATGCTTCATCCTAGATACCCAAAATAATGCTTTTATTTTGTCTAAATCAAATATAACTATTCCTGGAAAATGTAAATAATACAGTGTGAATTATGGAAACTTTCAATATTTCAATACTAATATACAAAATTCTATAGCCAAGTTACAAAAAACATATTCTTTACGATATATAGGATCATTAGTTGCCGACTTTCATAGAAACTTACTTGAAGGTGGTGTATTTTTATATCCAAAAGACTCCAAGAACCCTAATGGAAAATTAAGATTAATGTACGAGGCAAATCCTTTATCTTTTATAGCTGAAAGAGCTGGTGGAATAGGCACAAATGGATCTAACAATATATTGGATATTAAACCAAAGACCTTACATGAAAGAATCCCATTGTTTATAGGAAATTCAAATGTGATTGAAAATATCTTAATCTAATGAGAAGATAACATCAAAATATCAAGAAAGGAAAAGCTCAGAATGGATCTAACAAACCTCTCACAAACTGCAGCAGCATTAGTAGCGCCAAAAAAAGGAATATTAGCTGCTGACGAAAGCTCCAATACAATAAAAAAGAGATTTGATTCAATCAATGTAGAGTCAACTGAAGTTAATCGCAAATCATATAGAGAAATGTTGTTTAAAACTCCAGGAATATCCGATTTCATTAGCGGGGTAATACTTTTTGATGAAACTATAAGACAAAAAAATGAAACTGGAGAATCTTTAGTTTCTATTTTAAAAAACCAAGGTATCCAAGCTGGAATCAAAGTAGATACTGGAGCCAAACCTTTATCAGGCACTAAAAATGAAACTATAACTGAAGGCTTGGACGGATTAAGAGAACGTTTACTAGAATATCATGAATTAGGTGCATCATTTACAAAATGGAGAGCCGTAATAAACATAAGTAATGAAGAGCCCTCTGATTATGCAATTAAAACTAATGCACATGCATTAGCACGTTTTGCTTCTTTAAGCCAAGAAGCAAACTTAGTTCCTATAGTAGAACCAGAAGTATTAATGGATGGCTCTCATTCCATAGAAAAATGCTATGAAGTTTCACATACTGTATTAAATGAAGTATATTATGAATTACATAAACAAAAAATTAATCTTAACGGGACATTATTAAAGCCCAACATGATTATTCCTGGCAAAGATTCAAATGAGCCCCATAATCCAGAAAAAGTTGCTGAATACACTGTCAAATGCCTAATGGATTGCGTACCTGCATCTGTACCTGGAATTGTATTTCTGTCAGGCGGCCAAACTGATAATGATGCCACAATCAATCTTCACCATATAAACGTCATCGCAAAAAAAATTCATACACCATGGGAACTTAGTTTTTCATATGGTAGAGGTTTACAAAGTGCACCCTTAGAAGCATGGAGTGGAAATGAAAAAAACATTACACTTGCACAAAATGCTTTCCATTCAAGAGCTAAAGATACAAGTGCTGCTAGAAACGGTTCTTATAAATAACAAATGCTAAAAAAGCTTTTATTAGGCACAACAAATATTCACAAAATCAAAGAATTTTCATCTATATTTGCAGATGCGCCTTTTCTAATTACTCATCCTAAAAATGAAAATATCAATCTGAAAGTTAATGAAAATGGTCTCTCATTTTCTGAAAATGCATTAATCAAAGCGAAAGAATTTTGCAAGTCTTCACAATTAATTTCAATTGCTGATGATTCAGGATTAGAAATTGATGCATTAAGAGGTCGTCCTGGAATTTATTCAGCCAGGTACGGAGGAAAAAAACTTACTGATGACGACAGAGTGGAATTAGTCCTTAAACAGTTGTCTGGAATTCCAAAAACAAAACGACAAGCAAGATTTAGATGCGCTATAGCAATCGCTTGGCCAAATGGGAAAACACTTATTGAAGAAGGTACATTAGAGGGAATGATTGAATTTAAACAAAAAGGCTACAATGGTTTTGGGTATGATCCAATATTTTACTTGCAAAAATATAAGAAAACTGTTGCTGAATTAAATCCAAAAGAAAAAAATAATATCAGTCATTGAGCAATAGCAGCAAAAAAGATTTTGCTACATCTTAAGACCTGATAGAATTCAATTTCATATCACAAAGAAAAGATGCTATCAAAATGGAAAAAAAATCTACAATTACTGATAAGTTATCTAGACCAATCAAAGATCTACGGATATCTGTAACAGATAGGTGTAATTTTCGATGTACGTATTGTATGCCAGAACAAATTTATGGGCATAAATACCAATTTATTAATAAATCTTCTTTACTCAATTTTGAAGAAATAATAACCATCACTGAAATATTAGTGGAGATGGGGGTACAAAAAGTTCGATTAACAGGCGGAGAACCGTTACTAAGAGATAAAATTGAAGATTTAGTTTTTGATCTATCAAAAATATCTGGAATAAAAGAATTAACTCTCACAACTAATGGTTATTTATTGCCTCAAAAAGCACAAAAATTAAGAGACTCTGGTCTAGATCGCATAACCGTTAGTTTAGACAGTTTAAACAACGAAATTTTTAAGAAAGTTAATGGGAGAAATATTGATGTATCTAAGGTACTTAAAGGAATTGAAGCAGCTGAAAAAGCAGGATTTATGCCCATCAAAATCAATTGCGTAGTTGAAAAAGGTATCAATGAAAATTCTATTATTGATATGGCTGAATATTTTAAAGCTAAAGGTCATATTTTGAGATTTATTGAATTTATGGATGTGGGTACATTAAATAAGTGGAATTTAAACAAAGTTGTGTCAGCTAAGGAAATTGTTCAAATTATCAATTCTAAAATGCCTATACGACCAATCGCACCCACATATTTTGGAGAAGTTGCATCAAGGTATCAATACAAAGATGGATCAGGAGAAATTGGAATAATAGCATCTGTAACACAACCCTTTTGCGGTAACTGTACACGGCTGAGATTATCACCTGAAGGAAGTCTTTACACTTGTTTATTTAGTAATACTGGTACTGATATGAAAAAAATATTAAGATCAAGTAATGGTCAAGATTTAAGATCATTAATTAAAAAAACTTGGCAGACAAGAACAGACAAATACTCCATTGATCGATCTAGTAACATAAATAAATCAACTAAAAAAGTAGAAATGTATCATATAGGAGGGTAAAAACTATTCAGGTTTACAAATTTCACATTCACAAAGTTGTCTTAAAAATTCAAATGGGAAAATTCCTGTAAAGTGACCATCACTCCACAGAAACTGAACAGCGTACTTTCCAACTAACAAATAATCTTCTGCAACAATATTTGAATCCACAGTAAAAGGGTTAAGCAATGGCTTCCCCGTCCATTCCTCAATACATTCAGCACAGGCACAATTCAATCTAAGCGACCTTGCCAAATATTTTCCTAAATGACCATCATCAAAGTTAACAAACACCTTATCATTATCAATATTAATTATTACCGAATCACTCATATAACTTTTCCAATATTATGAAATATTTACCCTCTATTATTTTTAATAAATGCAACTATTTGATCAGTCTCACTTCCTGGACCAAGTATTAATTCAACTCCCATGTCTTCTAATATTATCCGATCTTTATCCGGAATTATTCCACCAGCAATCACAACAATATTTTGTGCGTTCCTTTTGGACAATTCTTGAAAAATCTTAGGAAATAAATCCAAATGCGCGCCTGAAAGTATACTAACACCTATAATGTCAACTTTTTTATCAATTGCAGTTTCAACTATAGATTTTGGAGTATTCCGTATTCCCGTATAAAAAACGTCAATACCCGCATCTTGTAAAGCTCGAAATATCACCTTTACACCTCTATCGTGCCCATCTAATCCAACTTTACTTAATAATATTTTTGGAGATTTCAATATCTAATTTCTCCTGATACTATCAGAATCTACCAATTCCATCAGCACTCCTCCCATAGACTTTGGATGAATAAAAGCTATATCTCCAACTAGTCCTTCACGTGGTTGTTTATCGATTAAATTTATACCTTTTAAATCAAGTTTTGTTAAAACGTTACCTAAATTAGAAACCTCCAAACACAAATGATGTAACCCAAAACCTTTTTTATCTATAAATTTAGCTATTGAACTATTTGAATCTATCGGTTGAATAAACTCAAGCTTACAATCTCCAATTTCAATAACGGCAGCATATACCTCTTGATCTTCAATGACATGAGTTTCTACTAAATCAGAACCAAAAATTTCAGAATAAAATTTTATTGTATGATTAATATCTTCTACAGTAATAGCAATATGATTTACATTTTTTGCAAAACATATAGCCTTAGTTTGATCAACATTATGTTTTTCCTGGGACATTTTACCTCTTAATTATGCATTTATCAGCACAAAATTTATTAAATTATAACCACTAATTACACATATTCTCCAAAATTATTTCTTAATATATCTGAAATTTCACCTAAGGTAGCATAACTTTTCACACATTCAATCAAAAAAGGCATAACATTGTGATTGTTTTTTACAGCAAAATTCAGATCCTCTAAAGTTTTTTTAACTAAATTACTATCTCTATCTAATTTGATTTTTTTCAATCTATCTATTTGTCTAATATTATCTTCAATGTTAATTTGATCTTTTTGTATTTCTTGATCGCCTAAAGAATTATACTTATTTACACCTACAATTATTTTTCTTCCTGACTCAATATCTAATTGGTGCAAATACGCACTACTTTCAATTTCTTTAGACTGAAAATTATTTCTGATTCCGTTCACAGCTCCTCCAAAATTTTCTACCCTATCAATATATTCCAATGCTTCTTTTTCTAATTGGTTGGTTTTTGATTCGATAAAATAAGACCCCCCTAAAGGATCTACAGTATCAATGACACCTGATTCATGAGCAATTATTTGTTGAGTTCTCAAAGAAATTTCAGCAGATTGTTCAGTAGGTAGCGCTAACGCTTCATCTCTTGAATTTACATGCAAAGATTGAGTTCCTCCCAAAACAGCAGCTAACGCCTGAATTGTAGTACGTACAATATTATTATCGGGCTGTTGTGCAGTCAAAGTCACCCCAGCTGTTTGGCAATGAAACCTCATCATCCAAGATTTTGGGCTCTTAGCTTCAAATTGATTCTTCATAATTTTAGCCCAAATTCTTCTGGCTGCTCGGAACTTACATATTTCTTCAAAAAAATCATTTTGACAAGCAAAGAAAAAAGACAGTCTAGGAGCAAAATCATCAATATCTAAACCAGCTTCAACAGCTGCCCGAACATAAGAAATAGCATTGGAAAACGTGAATCCTAACTCCTGAGAAGCTGTTGCTCCTGCTTCACGCATATGATAGCCACCTATACTAATACTATTCCAAAGGGGCATATTTTTACTACAATATTCAAAAATATCTGTTGTGATTTTCATTGCCGATTTTGGCGGGAAAATATACGTACCTCTAGAAATATATTCTTTTAAAACATCATTCTGTAAAGTGCCTCTTAAATTATTTTCTTTAATCCCTTGTTTATCAGCTACAGCAATATACATCGCAAGTAAAATACATGCAGTAGAATTTATTGTCATTGAAATACTAATTTGATCCAGTGGAATTTGTTCTAATAATATTTCCATATCAAGCAAACTACTAATTGGTACTCCTGCGCGACCAACTTCTCCAAATGCTAAATCGTGATCAGAATCATAGCCAGTCTGGGTAGGTAAATCAAATGCAACACTCAAGCCTGTTTGGCCTTGTTTCAGTAAATGTAAATATCTTTGGTTTGATTTTTCAGGCGAGGCAAATCCAGAGTATTGCCTCATTGTCCAAAGCCGACCTTTATACATATTTTCACGAACACCTCTAGTGAAAGGATATTCACCTGGATAACCTAAATCTTCTTTTGGGTTAAAATTCTTAATGTCTGATTGCGTATACAACAATCCTTCTGATAATTTCGACTCATCACTCTGATAATTATCAAAACTTTGATATTCTCTATCAGTTTCTTTTGATTTCATAAATTTTTCCCCAGTTTTGAAAATTAAGTATTAACTTTTCCAAATTTTCAATGAAACTTTCAATTCATTTGCAACATCTTCAAAATACCTATTTAAAACTTTTGATTTCGAAGAATTAATTTTTGAAATTAATTTTAATATAGGATTAAGCAATTTACCCTGTTCAGATATTTTGAGCGTAGAAATTTCACCAACTTCTGCAAAATCATAAATCCAAATAATTTCCCCATCTTCATTTTCATTTATCAATCTTCTTACTAATCTACGCATAGGAGAATATTCAAGTGTTTCAATTTTCATAACCTGGCCATTTGCATTAGTTTCTTGCCATATATTTCTACCCGAAATATCAGAAACTTTTTCAACTTGAATAATACCTGTTCGCCAATTAGTTTGATTAGGAAAATCAGTTACTAAAGTCCAAAGTTTTTTTAAATCATAATTATAATAAGCGATAGACGAGATTTCGTATTGGTCCGAAGCTGATTTAACAAAAAGTACTAATACAACAACGGTGACAGGAATCAAAATAATTAAAAAGCTAATAAGTGACATTTGAATTAATCTCCATTGATTATCAAGCCATCATAATAAAATTCAGATACACACATATAAATAAATAATACTACAAAATTGAATTCAGTGTTCCCAAATTGCAAATAAACCAAAAATATATTGCTTCTTAAAGTAAAAACTCAAAAATAAAATAACAAATACTATTTTTTATAGTAAACTCTGTAAATAGCTTCAAATTATTTTTAAAGGACTTAAATTGACTGAGAGGGTTGTATCTGGAATTCAACAAGAAAACGATAGTCAAATTGACTACACTTTAAGGCCAAAATCATTAAAAGATTATATTGGACAAACTAAAATAGTAGATAATTTAAAAATATCTATTGTAGCGTCTAAACAACGTAATGAGCCTTTAGATCATACCTTGCTATACGGTCCCCCAGGCCTCGGCAAAACAACACTATCAACTATATTAGCAAATGAAATGGAATCTCCAATAAAAATTACTTCTGGTCCTGCTATTGAAAGAGCTGGAGATATGGTTTCTATACTAACTAGATTGCAAAAAGGAGAAATTTTATTTATTGACGAAATCCATAGACTCAATAGAACTGTAGAAGAAATTCTTTATAGCGCTATGGAAGACTTTGTTGTTTCTTGGATGATTGACAAGGGCCTAAAGGCAAGAAGTATGAATCTTCCAATTCAACCATTCACACTTGTTGGCGCTACCACACGGTTTGGAATGGTTAGCTCGCCTTTGAGAGACAGATTTGGCTCCGTATATAGACTAAACTTCTACGACAATAAATCAATGGAAATGATTGTAAAAAGATCTATTGCGATTACAAATATCGAGGCTGACACAAAGGGGATTGTCGAAATTGCTAAAAGATCAAGAGGCACTCCTAGAATAGCAAATCGTATACTTCGAAGAGTCAGAGATTACGCTCAAGTTAAAGCAAACAATAAAATAACTGGAATTGTTGCAAATGAAGCATTAACAAAGCTAGAAGTAGATGAAATAGGCCTAGATAATAATGATCGTCTATTACTGAAGTCCATTATTAGTAATTTCAAAGGTGGCCCAGTTGGAATAGATACTTTAGCCACTTCAATTAGTGAAGAATCAGAAACAATAGAAGATGTTTACGAACCATACCTAATCCAAATAGGATTTTTAGAAAGAACTAAAAAAGGTAGAATTGTAACTGAAAAAACATATAAACATCTAAATATTAAATCTCCGAAAAAAAATTCATCAGATCAAGTATCCCTATTTTGAATCAATCGTATCCTAAAAAACATAAAGGAATTTTCATTTCGGTGATCGTTCCTGTCTTCAATGAAGAAAAAATTGTTGCCCAAACTATGTCAGAAATTGTTTCTTATTTAAACAAACAAACTTACACATGGGAACTACTAATAGTGGACGATGGCAGTACTGATAAGACATTAATGATCGCAAAAAAAAAATCAAAAAACCACAAATAATAAAAACATTAAAATTATAGAACTTACTCATGAAGGTAAAGGTTGGGCTATAAAAAATGGCATGTTGGCATCAACAGGTCTCCTGAAATTTATGTGCGATGCGGATCTGTCTATGCCAATTCACAATCTACAAAATTTTATAAATAATTTTAATTCTAAATCAGAAATCATCATAGGATCTAGAACCCAACAAAATTCTCAAAGACATGGAGAATCAATTTTTAGACAAATAAGATCAAAAGTTTTCAACATAATTGTTCGAAGTATACTACCAATACCCTATAAAGACACTCAATGTGGATTCAAATGCTTCACAAAAGATGCAGCAGAAAAATTATTCCATTTGCAACAGTTGAAAGGTTTTTCTTTTGACGTTGAAATATTATTCTTGGCTAACAAATTAGGTATTAAAATTAATGAATTACCAATCACATGGGAACACAAAGAACAAAGTCAAGTTAGTTCAATAAAAGATTCATTGAAAATGCTAATAGATGTATTTAAAATTAGAATTTCACATAAAAACTATTCTGACCAAAAATAAATTATTCTTTTGATTCAAATTTCTTAGATCTATAAAACAGACCCCATTTATTGAATAAATTTTCTATTTGTGGGTCAGAAATTTTTAATAAATCACTAAAAAATCCCTCAATAGCATGTGCGTGAAATGACGTGTCATCACAAACCCAAGAAGCTTCACTTGGAATAATATATAAAATTCCCCCACGATGATCGCATTTCAATTTAAACTTTTTAGATTGATCGCCATGTTCTATTGAAAAAGAAGATTCATTCATTTTTATTCCATTCTTTTAACTGATTTTTGATTATTTTAATGTAGACTAAATTTAACATATCATTAAAAGTAATAAAACCAATTTTGAAATACACATATAAATCAGTAAATTTGATAACATAGTAGTAAATTAAGGATGCTAAAATTTTGACAAATAGAATCGACCAAATAATTCAAAAATCGAAACAATCTTCTGAAATGGTTATTTCTTCTTTTATAACGGTTGGGTTTCCAAACAAAAATCAATCTATAGAAATAGCTTCAACTCTCCTTAATAATCAAGTAGACTTAATTGAGCTTGGGATGCCTTTCAGTGACCCAATTGCAGAAGGCCCAACAATTCAAAAAACTAGTCAAATAGCACTATCTCAAGGTATCGGTATTGATTCATGTTTAGAAGCAGCAACAATAGTAAGAAAATCCAATTCACAAGCAGGAATTATTTTAATGGGATATTTCAATCCGATTTTGAAATACGGTCTTCAAAAGTTTGTTCAAAAAGCAGCTTGTTCAAAAGTCGATGGCATTATAATACCTGATTTACCCATAGAAGAATCTAGTGAATTAAGAATGATTTGCAAGCAATATGATATTCATTTAATTCCATTGATAGCCCCAACTAGTACACCTGAAAGAATTGATAGAATCTGTGAAAAAGCTGATGGATTTATTTATTGCGTTAGCGTGAAAGGGGTTACTGGTGCCAGAAAAAAATTAGATTATGATAATTTAAAATTATTTGTAAATAAAATCAGAGAAAAAACTAACCTGCCAATACTGATTGGTTTTGGAATTTCAACCCCTGAACAAGTCGAACAAATTAGTAAATTTGCTGATGGAGTTATCGTTGGTAGTAGTTTATTAAATTCCATTATGGAAAGTCCTAACGACCAAGCAGTTAAAAAAGCTGTACAATTTATGAAATCCTTAAAACCCTCAAAAAACATCTAAATTTGAACCTGTTATAATGAACATGCCCTTATATAAAAAACAAAATAAATAAAATTACCGATGAATAGTTTATGAACCAATTAAGAGGAATACGAGGAGCTACAACTTCAAACGGAAATTCCAAATCCGAAATTGAAGAAGCTACATTGGAACTACTTCAATCCTGTATTAATGCAAATAATATCAAAAAAGAAGATATTGCTGCCGCAATCTTTACTATTTCGCAGGATATTACTGAATATAATCCAGCAACAGTAGCAAGAAAGAAACTAAACTGGGATTTTGTTCCATTGTTAGATGTTTACCAGGCACCAATTTCTTCAGATCTAAAATTTTGCATACGAGTTTTATTACTAATCAACTCCGACAAATCTCAAGAAGAATTGTCAAAAAAATTTCAATACCTTAAAGATGCAAAACATCTACGGGAAAATTAATAATTTTTAAATTCCCTATAATAATTTCTTCCTAACAGTTGACCCTAATATTCGTTGACTAAATTTATAGCGATTGATATATTCAAACTACCAAACAAAAAAAGAAGTCATGTTAATTACATATGGAACAATTAAGTAACATCAATATCAACAACATTCAAACTTTACCTTCGCCAAGTGAATATAATCAACGCGTATCAATAAATGATGAAACAATATCGCTTGTTCGTAAAGGACGTGAAACGTTAAACAATATTTTGAATGGGTCCGACAATCGCTTCCTTGTAATTGTTGGCCCATGCTCAATACATGATATTAAAGCTGGTATGGAATATGCGAAAAAATTGAAAATATTATCTGATGAGTTATCTTCAAAAATGGTTGTGGTTATGAGAGTTTATTTCGAAAAACCTAGAACCACAGTAGGCTGGAAAGGAATGATATACGATCCCGATTTAAATGGAAGTTTTGACATTGAATCTGGTCTCTTAAAAGCTAGAGCATTCCTTAAAGATGTATCGGATTTAGGCCTTCTATGTGCTACGGAATTTGTAGACCCTATCACTCCCCAATATATCGCTGACTTTATTTCATGGGCGGCAATTGGAGCTAGAACTGCAGAAAGCCAAACACATCGACAAATGGCAAGTGGGTTAAGCATGCCCGTAGGATTTAAAAACGGAACTGGCGGAAGTGTTCAACTTGCAGTTGATGCAATTGTATCCTCAAACTCAAAACATGGATTTTTGGGCGTAGATTCTGACGGAAAAGCCTCAATGATACTGACAAAGGGCAATCCAAACTCACATCTAGTTTTAAGAGGTGGAGCATCAGGACCAAATTATGATACCGATTCTGTCAAAAAATCTATAGAACTATTAGAAAAAGCAAACGTAAATAATAACTTGATTATCGATTGTTCTCATGCAAACTCAGGCAAAGACTATAGAAATGAACCAAAAGTATTTGAATCAGTTTTCCAACAAAGACTTAAAGGAAATTCGAATATTATTGGTGTAATGCTTGAAGGCCATCTAAATTCTGGAAGCCAAAATCTAGATGAAGAAAATCCTCACAAACTAGATTATGGGGTTTCAATAACAGATTCATGCCTAGGCTGGGATTCAACAGAACAATTACTTAAAAACGCTTTTTCAAAAATATAACCTCTAGATTATATTCAACACTACAAAGGAGTAAAAATTGCCAAAAAAAATAAAACTCCTATATCTATTAATATTGAAAGTAATCAGCTCTCTTGGTTACAGGATATAACCAAACAATATGAACTTAATGATATATCTAAAGCAACTCGTATATTGTTAGATTATGCTATATTAGAAGCTAATACAGAAGAAATATTTTCTTCAAAAAAAATACGATGCAACAACTGCGGATAGACGTCTATCCTAATCAAATTTCCTCCGTCAATTGAATTAGTTTTAGATATTTTTACTATCAAAAAATTAAAAATAGAAATTTAAAATTATGGAAATAATTCGAGTAAAAAACTTACATAAAAATTATAAAAAAACAGAAGCAGTAAAGGGCATATCTTTTTCTGTAAAAAAGGGGGAGATTTTTGGATTTTTAGGTCCAAATGGAGCAGGCAAAACAACTACAATCAATGTCCTCTGCACCCTACTTAAACAATCATCAGGAGAGGCATATTTAGATAATCTTGAAATCTCGAAAAATCAAAGTGAAATCAGGAAACGAATAGGATTAGTTTTTCAAGACACAACGCTTGATGACTATTTAACAGCTGAAGAAAATATTAAATTTCATGGATACGCATACAACATGCCTAAAAATCTAATAATTCAACGCACAGAAAATTTACTTAAAATGATGGATCTTTGGGATCGTCGCAAGGAAAATGTCAGAAGTTACTCTGGTGGTATGAAACGAAGACTTGAAATAGCAAGAGGGCTACTCCATTTACCAAAAGTTTTATTCTTAGACGAACCCACATTAGGCCTAGATCCACAAACACGTCGAAAAATTTGGGAACATATTAATGAAATTCGATTGAAAGATAAAATAACAATATTCATGACGACTCATTACATGGATGAAGCTGAAAACTGCAACAGAATTGCAATAATTGACCACGGGAAAATAATCGCACTAAATACTCCAGAAGGCCTAAAGGTTGATCTTGGTGGAGATACAATACAAATAACAGCTGAAAACATTCCTGAAGCTAAAAAAGAAATTCAATCACTAAAATTAAGCCCTACCATCAGAGACAACAATATCTCATTTCAAGTTCAAAATGGAGGTGAATTTCTTCCAAATTTTGTCCAAAATTTTAAACAAAAAATTCATTCTGTAGAACTTAGAAGGCCTACCCTTGATGATGTTTTTATTTCATTAACAGGTAAAGCAATCCGTGAACAAAATCAAAATTCAACTGAGCAAATGAGATCCTGGCGAAACAGGCGAGGAATGGGAGGAAACAGATAATGATAAAAGAATTCTTCCGCAGTATATATGTTGTAGCTTACAGAGAAATATTAAGATTTATTAGAGAACGTTCAAGGCTGATTTCTGCATTCTTGATGCCAATAATGTTTCTAGTAGTTTTTGGTGCAGGGTTTAATCGTCTAATAGGAGAAATTTCCCCAGGAGTTGATTTTATTCAATTTATGTTCCCAGGCATTTTAGCCATGACAGTAGTTCTAGGATCCCTTTTTTCAGCATTATCAATAGTTTGGGACAGGGAATTTGGATTCTTGAAAGAATTACTAATAGCACCATTAAGTAGAACTGGAATTATATTAGGAAAAGCAGTAGGCGGAGCTTTAACTGCTTCAATTCGAGGATTAATATTATTGATATTTGCTCCTCTTATTGGAATAAATATCACCCCTATTCTTGTGCTTAAATTAATACCCATGATTCTTCTGATTTCTATCACTCTATCCGGAGTTGGATTTGTTATTGCTTCAAGAATGAGATCTCAACAAGGATTCCAAGGAGTCATGAATTTTGTATTCTTTCCAATTATTTTTCTGTCCGGAGTATTCTTTCCTTTAAATTCAACTCCACAAATAATACAAACTCTATCTAAATTCAATCCAATGACATATGGAGTAAATGCCCTTCGTCAAATATTTTTCAATAACATAAATGTCATAAACCCTAACGACAAAAATGTTCAACCTATTGGTATAGAAATTTTTGGACACATAACCACAATTTGGGAAAATATTGCAATACTAGCAACCATAGGAATAATATTAATGATTACGGCAACATGGATGTTTTCAAAGGAAGAATAAAAAAACTAATCTACTATTTTAACCGATTTACTCCAAGTCCATCCTTCTTTACCTGTCTCTACAGACCTAACTTTGGTAATACTAATGTTATATCGATTAGAGTTTTCATCATCAACTTGATGAAGTACCCATAAACATCTAGCTTCATCAACAATATACACTTCTGTTCCAATATCTAGTCCATTTCCATTACCAGAAACAACGCAAAATTCTTCTCTCTGAGCCCCGCCAGAACCACCGACATACCTATTGTTTAACATATCATATTGAAAAGATGCCCATAAAACTGAAGGCAATTCTCTTTCTATGGTTTGTCCTTCTTTTTCCTTAGAATTAAAAGCACCTTGAGGCGCACTAACAACCACAGCTTGCACAATTTCACCTTTGAGCATTTTAGATTCAGCAGAACATGCTGATAATAAAATCATTATTGAAAAACCAAAAATTAATAAAAACAAACTATTTTTTTTCACATTAACCTCCTTATTTAATTATATTAGTTGTCAAACTTTCTAAGTATCAAACAAGCGTTTTGTCCACCAAAACCAAAACTATTAGATAGTACCGTTTGAATATTTTTTACTCTAGATTTATTTGGAACATAATCTAAATCACATTGACTATCCGGAGTTTTGTAATTAATTGTAGGATGAATCACACCATTAACTATACTCAAAATAGAAGCAACAGCTTCAAGTGCACCTGCACCACCTAAAACGTGACCTATCATAGACTTAGTAGAACTAATAGGAATCTTTGAAGCCAAAGATCCAAACGTTTTTTTAATCGCTAAAGTTTCAGACAAATCATTCATTGGAGTTGAGGTTCCATGTGCATTAATATAATCAATTTCACCTTTCTCTATTTTTGAGTCTTTTAATGAATTCATTATTGCTCTAAAAGCTCCATCGCCATCTTTATCTGGCTGAACTAAATGATAAGCATCTGAAGAAACCCCATAACCTAATATTTCAGCATAAATCTTTGCTCCTCGATCTATAGCATGTTTTTCAGTTTCTAAAACTAACATAGCAGCTCCTTCAGCAGGAACAAATCCATCTCTATTTGCATCAAAAGGTTTACTTGCAGTTTCAGGGTGTTCATTTTGAGTAGTTAAAGCTCTAATTGTACTAAATCCTCCTAATCCCAATTGGCTAATACCAGCCTCACATCCGCCTGCTAAAATCACATTAGCATATCCCTTCTTTAAAACTTCTGCAGCTTCTCCAATACTTTGAGTGCCTGCAGCACAAGCTGTAGTAATAGTAGAAGTATAGCCTTTAATTCCAAAAATTCTACTAACATTTGCCGCAGCCATGTTTGGCAAAATCATTGGAATAAAAAATGGACTGACTTTCATTGCACCTTTATCAACTAAAAGTCTTGCATTTGCTTCAATATCTGGAAAACCACCATTTCCATTCCCAACAAAAACTCCAATTTCATCTGGATTTTCATCTGAAATATCAATTCCCGAATCAGCTATAGCCAAATTAGAAGCAGCAACAGCTAACTGTGAAAACCTAGCCATTCTTTTTGAATCTTTAATATCCATATAATCAGAGGTATCAAAATTTTTCACCTCGCCTGCAATTTTACAAGGAAATGGAGCCGGATCACACAAAGTAATTGGGCCTATTCCAGAAATCCCGTTAATTAAAGACTTCCAAAATTGATCTATCGTGTTTCCAACAGGGCTAATAACACCCATACCAGTTACAACAACTCTATTTTTTGTATCCATATAAACCTCAAAAATTACCCTGTTAAATTCTGAAAGTTAATGATTCATATATAAAGAAATATTATTATACTTGAAAAAAAATTATATGGAATCTATAAATTCAGCAATTAAATATCTGGATATATTTCAAATTCAACTTGTTTAACATGTTGAATTGCTTCAGCAGCAACTGACAGGGAGCCTGTGACCAATATTAATGAATTTTTTGAAGAATTAATCCTTGCAGTTTGTATACCTTCAAAAACAGTTGCTTCGAAACTGATTAAATTTAATCCTTGAGATTGCAAAATTTCAAAAACATCACTAGAAGGTAACGCCCTGGGTTCACGTGAATTTACAGCCACAAACTTTGAATTTATTCCAATGAATTGCTCTGATATTCCATGCAAATTGTGTCCTCTCAAAACTCCTAAAACAACTATCATTTCTTCAAAATCGAAATCTTTTTTAATTGATTTTAAAGTTTTCTCCATACCATGAGCATTATGTGAGCCATCAGCAATTAATATATTTGTGTCTTTTTGTAAAACTTCTAATCTGCCAGACCAATCAAATTTTGCTACTCCATTTTTGATGCTTTTATCAGATACGTTCATGCCTTGATCTTTAATAACGTCAATCACTGATATAGCTGTAGCAATATTCTCCATTTGATAACTCGCTAAATTATTGGTAAATAAATCAAATGTTTTGTCACATCTTTTTAAAATGAATTTTTGTCCATAAAAATCAAAATGTGTTCTGCGCCAAGAATAATTTTTTTCTACTGAAATAATTTCAGAGTTTTTTGATTTTGAAATATTAGCAATTACTTCAAATGCATCTTCATTTTGTGGAGCAACAACAACTGGAATTTCTTTCTTAATTATTCCAGATTTTTCAAAAGCAATTTTTTGAATTGTATCTCCCAAAGTTCCAACATGATCTAAGCCTATAGGAGTTATCACAGAAACAGAAGGGAAAACTACATTCGTTGCATCTAATCTACCTCCAAGTCCAACTTCAATAATTTGAATATCAACATTCTTTTTCTTAAAATATAAAAATGCCATAGCAGTAATTGCTTCAAAGTAAGAAATCTCTCCATATTTTTTATCTACGTGTACTTTTTCAATCGATTCTAAAATATTAAAAAATATATCAGCAAAATCATCTTCAGAAATAATATTCTGAGCTAACCTAATCCTCTCAGTAGGTTTATGCAAGCTAGGCGATGTATATAATCCAGTTAAATAGCCTTCTTGATTTAAAATTGATGCAATGATAGAAGAAACACTTCCTTTACCATTGGTACCTGCTACATGAATTGTTGGAATTTCCAAACACTCTTTACCAACTAAATCCATTAATAAAGTCATTCTTTCAATATGAAATTGGGAATGATTTGGAGCAGTTAGGGAACGTTCAAAATTAATCAAACTCGAAAGAGACTTTATAGCATCTTTATATCTCAAAACCATTAAAATCCTAAATAAAACATAATAAAACAGATTAATTAAATTATCTGTTCACGAAAAACTTCCATTAAAATAAATTTCATACCATTTCTACTAATCGTATCAATTTCTTGTAACCCCGATTTAGAAAATGCTTTTCTAGCACGAGTATTCCAATCTAAAGTATGCAAATAAATGCGATTTAATTCTTTTGTATCAAAAACGTGTTTGATAAGAATATTCATAGCATCTGTGCCATAACCTTTACTTAAATATTTTTCATCACCGATTAATATCCCAACTTCCACTTCCTGTTTTTTCCAATCTAATCCATAATACATACAATTACCTATATGAACACCATTAAGCGTATCAATAGAAAATCTCTTCGATGTTGGATTCTCATATATTAATTCATCACGTTCATAAGAATAAAATTCCTCATAAGACATCCTCAACGGATGTGTTGCGTCCAAACTAGCCAAATCTCTATCAGATCTCCAACGATAATCATTAGAAATATCCTCCAAAGTTTTATCTCTTAGAACAACTAAATCTCCCCTAAGAAATATCTTTTTATGTTTAGTAGGAAGTTGTTCTTCCTTCTTTAACCATGGAAATCCCTTTTGCAAGAATTAACGCCTCCTCTTTATATGTTAAAATTTTTTCTGCTTCTCGATAATTAACCCAAACAACCTGATCAAATTCATCGTCATGATTTAAAATATCCCCTCCTATAGGCAGCATGAGATAATAAAACACTATTTTTTGATTAATTAAATTTGTATTGAAAACTGAAAAATTATAACCAATTGAACCAATAAACTCTTGATTAATTACATGAATTCCAGTCTCTTCAGTTACTTCTCTTAAGGCAGTATCAATAATGTCCTCTCCTGCTTCAGGTGTCCCTTTAGGAAGAGCCCACAAATCAGAACTGTCTCTACCGCAAATTAATACTTCTAAATTTTTAGAATCAAATCTATATACAACTCCGCCAGCTGATACACAATGATTGATTCTCTCAAATTTACTCATTCATTAAATCCTATGAATATAAGAATTGTAATTACTTAACAAAATCTACGTCAATGTATTCCAGGATCACATATGATCTGATTTTAAAATAGTTGAATTGTTAAGAGTGTTTCTATACAATCTACATTATTATATTGGATTATTAGGTTTTCCTTTAAGTCAGTTCTGAGAAACAGGCAAGGGGCATCGATTAAACATTCAGTTTTTTGTTGATCACCCCCTTGTAGGGGGTTTTTTTTTGCAAAACAAAAATAGTACCAAACCAAAAAAAATATTTGATTCTAAACAAATATATAGATGCATTAAAAGAATTTCATATGAAATTCTAGAAAAAAACCATGGCGGTACTAATAATGAAATATTACTTCTAGGAATTCATACTAGAGGATTTCCTTTAGCAAACAGAATTTCTAAATTAATTTCTGAAACTGAAAATATTAAAGTTCCCTGTATTTCTTTAGGCATTAATCAATATAGAGATGACCTTACTCAACCTAAACCTCGTAATAAAGCACCTTTCAATAATATTGCAGAACTCAAAATTGAAAATAAAGTCGTCATTTTAGTAGATGATGTTTTATATACGGGAAGAAGTATACGAGCTGCAATGGACGCAATTACTGATTCTGGAAGACCTAGAAAAATTCAACTTGCAGTTCTTGTAGATAGAGGACATCGAGAATATCCAATTAGACCTGATTATGTAGGGAAAAATCTACCCACAAGTCATAATGAAAAAGTCCAAGTTTTATTAAAAGAAACCGATGGTATAGACGAAATTTTAATTAGTGATCAGGAAGATCAGGAAAATTCAATTGAAAAATATTAATAACAATTTATTAGATTTAGATTCACTTTCAAAAAAACAAATTGAAAATATTTTAAGTTCTGCAAAAAATATGGAAGATATTTTTTATAATAAGTCCAAAAACACACTATCAATTCCTAACAAAACAATTGCTGGTCTATTCTTTGAACCTAGTACTAGGACTAGAATTTCTTTTGAGCACGCAAGCAATTTACTTGGGATTAAATATATTGATCTCTCTCTTAATGATAGTAGTATTAAAAAAGGTGAATCGTTGCTCAACACCGCATTAACATTACAAGCTATGAAAGTTGATGGCCTAGTACTTAGACATCCACATTCTGGAGCCCCATATTCGCTTCTTGGTAAAATTAACACACCCATAATTAACGCAGGTGATGGTACTCATGCTCACCCATGTCAAGCTTTAACTGATCTATATACTGCTAAAAAACATTTCGGCAAAATTCAGGGACTATCAATACTTATAGTTGGAGATATTCTTTATAGTAGAGTTGCAAGATCAAATATATTAGGCTTTTCAAAATTAGGTGCAAAAGTGAAAATTTGCGCTCCGGCAACTTTATTACCACAATCTCTGTTAACTTCTAATACCAATGGCATTCATTCAAAAATCTCAGTTTTTACAGACTTACAAGAAGCAATGGTTAATTCAAATATAGTTATGCCCCTGAGAATTCAAAAAGAAAGACAAATTAAAGGCCACCTACCTTCTTTCTCAGAATATAATTCAATATACGGAATAAACAATAAAATACTCGAATTAGCTAATAGTAATGTAATGGTAATGCACCCAGGACCTATGAACGAAGGAGTTGAAATTGATCCTGTTGTAGCTCATGGGGAAAAATCATTGATTGAAAAGCAAGTAGAAAATGGCATCTCAGTCAAAATGGCAATTCTTCACAAAATATTAACTTGAAAATGAAATTTTCTAAGAAACAGAATGAATACAGGAAAAATAAATGGAAAACATACTAATCACCCAAGGTAGAACAATAGATTGTACTCAAAATTTGGATTCTGTAATGGATATTTTTATTTCTAATGGGAAAATCACAAAATTAGAACCTAAAATATCAAATTTTCCTGAAAACACCACAATTATCTCAGCAAAAAATATGATCGTTTCCCCTGGTTTCATAGATATGCATTGTCATCTAAGAGAGCCTGGTTATACCAAAAAGGAAACAATTTATAGCGCTACTAAATCTGCTGCTAAAGGTGGCTTCACAACAATATGTGCTATGCCAAATACTAAACCTACTATGGATAATAAATCCACAATAGAACTTGTTTTAGAAAAAGCAAAAACAAATGGTTTAATTCGAGTTTTACCAATCGCTGCAGCAACTAAAAAACGTGCAGGCAATGAATTAACAAACATGCATGAGTTATCTAAATTAGGGGTCATTGGATTTAGTGACGACGGAGATCCTATTGAAAGCCCTAATATGATGAGACAAGCTTTGAGCTATTCTTTGTCTACTAACCTGCCAATAATTAATCACTGTGAAGTAAAAGAACTTTCAAGCAATGGAGTAATGAATGAAGGATTTACATCTATGCTTCTGGGTTTAACTGGAATTCCAAATTCTTCGGAAGATTCAATGGTTGCAAGAGATATTTCTCTAGCTGAAACTACAGGAGGAAAATTACATATAGCACATGCTAGCACATCAGGAACCATGGAATTAATTAAATTGGCAAAAGACAAAGGGCTAAATGTAACATGTGAAGTGACTCCTCATCATTTGACATTAACTGACAAATTTATATTTAACAAATCAAATAAAGCAAAAGATACAGATATTCTGTCTAGCAACCCTTATGATACTAATATTAAAGTTGCTCCTCCATTAAGGTCACAAAAAGATGTAGATTCTTTAATACAAGGTTTATTGAATGATACTATTGATGTAATCGCTACTGATCACGCTCCTCATACAAATTCTGATAAAAATTGTACATTTGAGGAAGCCGCAAATGGAATTAGTAATTTGGAAACAGCTTTATCGTCAGTATTAAGTTTGTATCACCAAAAAAGTATACCTATAACCAAAATTATAGAAAAACTCACATCTAGTCCAGCAAAATTAATTAATCGACCTGATCTAGGATCTTTAAAATTAAATACAAATGCTGACATCACAATTTTTGACCCAAACTTAGAATGGATTGTAAATTCAAATAAATTTGCATCCAAGGGTAAAAACACACCTCTAGATGGAGAAAAAGTTAAGGGCAAGGTTATTAAAACAATTTTTAAAGGCAAAATAATTGAGTAAAAAAAATTTAAAAACTAACAATACCTCAAATAATATTAATTTAATATTAGAAGATGGATCAATTTTTAAAGGCAAAGCATTTGGCAGCATAGAAGACTCAATTGGAGAAGTAGTTTTTAACACTTCTATGACTGGGTATCAAGAAATGTTAACTGATCCTTCCTATTCAGGACAAATTGTAATATCTACTTATCCATTAATAGGAAACTACGGAATAAATAAAATTGATTTTGAGTCCAAAAAAATTCAAGTTGCTGGATTTGTAATAAAAAATTTATGCACAGAACCTAGTCATAATTCAAGCGAATTCACATTGAATGAATTCCTTAAATCCCAATCAATTCCTGGTATATATGATGTAGATACGAGAGCTTTAGCAAAAAAAATACGTCAAAACGGAGTAATGTCGGGGAAAATTTCAAAAGAAACTTCAAGTGAAATCTTTCTAGAACAATTGCAAAAGTCAACTCCTTATAACCAAACAAATTTTGTATACAAAACAAGTACAGAAAAAAAATATACCTGGCCAAATATCACCGACCAAAATTTACAAAAATTTAAAATAGTGGTAATGGATTTTGGATTAAAATATAACATCCTGAGAATTTTAGAATCAAAAGGATGTGAAGTAATTGTTCTGCCAGCAAATACAAACAAAGAAACAATACTTAATATAAATCCTGACGGCATAGTGTTATCTCCAGGGCCTGGCGACCCATCTTTACTAGATGATATCGTAGGTGTTGTAAAACAACTTACTCCAATCTTCCCTATTTTTGGAATTTGCCTTGGGAACCAAATATTAGCACATGCTTTTGGGGCAAAAACATTTAAACTTAAATTTGGTCATCGAGGATCTAACCATCCAGTTAAAGATTTAAAATCTGGCACTGTAAATATCACTTCACAAAATCATGGCTACTCTATACTTCCTGAATCTCTACCAAATGAATTGGAAATCACACACATTAATCTAAACGATGGCACAATTGAAGGAATTCGCCATAAAACACTTCCAATCATGAGTATACAGTTCCATTCTGAAGCTTCTCCAGTGCCAAAAGATAATGAATATATTTTTGACAACTTTTTAAATCTAATTGAGAATATGCCAAATGATTAATCCGAATAAAATAGTCGCAATATCGTTCGATGTTGATGACACATTATGGAATTTTTCAGATTCATCAAATCAAGCATTATTAGAAACCATTCATGTTTTTAAAAAGCATTATGCCAAAAAGCATATAAAAGTAAGTGTAGAGCAATTACAAAAACTAAGGGATGAAACTGAAATACGTCTTGAAGGTATCGTAGATGACCTGGACGATATCCGTAGAGAATCTTTTAGAATAATTTTGTCTAAATACGGAATTTCAAACAGTTTATTTCTATCAAAATTATATCAAACATATACTTCCGCAAAAAAAACTCTGACTAAACCGTATCAAGATGTCATTCCTGCTATTAAATTATTAAAATCTCATTTTCAAATTGGAATTATTTCAAATGGTAATTGTTATCCAAAAGATCTTGGAATTGAAAATTTAATTGATTTTAAAATATATAGCCAACAGCTTTCTGGTATTAAAAAACCTGATCCTGTAATTTTCAGAATGGCGTCAAAAAAAATTAATTGTTCTCCAAAACAAATTTTACATATAGGAGATTCTTATGAAAATGATTATATCGGAGCAAAAAAATCAGGCTTCAAAAGTATCTTAATTGATAGAAAAAACACATTCCCAAAGTCAAAAAAACCAAATATAAAATTAATTAACTCATTAATAGAAATTATCAAAACTCCATATTATTTAGAAGGAAAATTATAATCAACATGACAAAAAATATTTCAAAAATCTTAGTAATTGGTTCTGGTCCAATCATTATAGGCCAAGCTGCAGAGTTCGATTATGCTGGAACTCAAGCATGTGCTTCGTTAAAAGAAGAAGGTATCTATACAATACTAGTTAATTCTAATCCAGCAACAATTATGACAGATCAAAATATTGCTGATGCCGTATATATTGAACCATTAACTGTAAATGTTTTGTCGAGAATTATAGAGGCAGAAAAGCCAGAGGGGCTACTCGCAACTTTAGGTGGACAAACAGGATTAAATTTAGCAGTAGAGCTTTCACACTCAGGAATACTTGAAAAATTCAACGTTGATTTATTAGGCACTCCTTTAGAGTCAATTGAAACTGCTGAAGATAGAGAAAAATTTAATAATCTTTTATCTAGTATCAACGAACCTACAATACCTAGCCTTACTGCAAATTCAATTGAAGAAGCAATGTCACACTTAGATAAAATGCAACTTCCTTTAGTAATCCGACCTGCATATACCCTAGGAGGAACGGGTGGCGGCATTGCCAATACTTTTGACGAATATAAACAAATTGTTTCTAGCGGAATTTCATCTAGTCCTATTAATCAAGTTTTAATTGAACAATCATTAGAAGGTTGGAAAGAAATTGAATACGAAGTTATGCGCGATGCTAGTGATAATTGCATCACAATTTGCAACATGGAAAATATTGATGCAATGGGTGTTCATACTGGAGATAGTATTGTAGTGGCCCCAAGTCAAACATTGACTGATAAAGATTACCAAATGCTTAGAACAGCAAGTCTGAAAATTATAAGAGCTTTAGGGATAGAAGGTGGTTGTAATATTCAATTTGCAATCACTCCAAGCAACATTTCATATACCAAAGAAAATACATCTACAAGTCCTTACTATGTGATTGAGGTTAACCCTAGAGTAAGTAGAAGCTCAGCATTAGCCAGCAAGGCAACTGGATATCCTATTGCTAGAGTTGCATCAAAAATCGCTATCGGGAAAACACTTCCTGAAATTTACAATGCCATAACAAAAAAAACCGTTGCTTCTTTTGAGCCTGCTCTCGATTACTGTGTTGTGAAAATTCCTAGATGGCCATTTGACAAATTTCCTTTGGGCGATAAAACTCTGGGAACTCAAATGAAAGCTACAGGAGAAGTTATGGCTATCGGAAGATCTTTTGAATCAGCCTTTCAAAAAGCTATACGTTCATTAGAAATATCTGGAAGATCCTATCTTTGGGAAAAAGATCACTTGAAGACTCAACAATTAGATACTCAGCTAAGCCCAAACGATGATAGACTATGGGCCCTTTTCTCAGCATTAAGAAAAGGAATAACACCTAACGATTTAGCAAAAAAAACTATGATTGATCCATGGTTTACTCGATCATTTTCAAAAATGGTTGAAATGGAAAAAAAACTATCGCAATTTAAAGGCTGGAAAATCACCAATCTATCTAAAGAAATATTACTCGATGCTAAAAAACTTGGGTTTTCAGATAATACTATTGCAACATTAACAAATTTTTCATCTGATGAAATCCGAAAAAAACGAAAAGGATTTGGCATAATTCCAGTATATAAAATGGTCGACACTTGCGCTGCAGAATTTGAAGCTCAAACGCCTTACTTCTACAGTACATTCGAAGATGAAAATGAAGCCTCTCCTTTAAAAGGTAAAAAATCTATTGTAATTGGCAGTGGACCTATCAGAATAGGCCAAGGAATCGAATTTGACTATTGCTCTGTACATGCAGCTTGGGCTCTTCAAAAATCAAATTACAAAAGCGTTATTGTAAATTCCAATCCAGAAACAGTTTCAACCGATTTTGACACTAGTGACAGGTTATATTTTGAACCGCTAGATGAGGAAAGCATTCTTGACATCATTGAAAATGAAACATTCAACAAAAATTCTGATAAAAACACCACTTTACCTACAACTGTATGTCAATTTGGAGGACAAACAGCTATCAATATTTCACAAAAATTGGACAAGCATAAACTACCAATACTTGGAACCTCTGCAGAAATCATAAATGTTTGTTCCGACCGAGACCTTTTTGAAAAATTCCTCAAAAAAATCAATGTTCCTAATCCTCCGGGTGCAGCTGTAACAACTACAAAAAAAGCAATTGAAATTGCAAATCAAATTGGATACCCGGTTCTAGTGCGCCCAAGTTATGTATTAGGTGGCAGAGCTATGGAAATAGTTGAAAATGAAAAAGAATTACAAAAATTTGCTGATATAGCTATAGATGCCGGTGAAGGACATACTGTTCTAATAGACAAATATTTCGAAGGTACCGAAATTGAAGTCGATGCTGTATGTGACGGTGATACAGTAATGATTCCTGGGATTATGGAACATATAGAAAGAGCTGGAGTTCATAGCGGTGATTCAATAGCAGTATATCCTGAAATTTCTCTATCTAAAAATGAAATTGAAACAATTATTGAATATACAAAAATAATTGGTAAATCTTTGGGCCTCAAAGGGTTAATTAACATTCAATTCGTAGTTATTAACGAAAATAACCCAAAAACAAAAGAAAATCGAAATATATATGTTCTTGAAGTTAATCCTAGATCAAGCAGAACTATTCCATTTATTTCAAAAGTTACAGGGATCCCAATGGTTCAACTTGCTATTGACTCTATGTTGGGAATCACCTTGAAAAGCCAGGGATATTCAGATGGACTAGCAAAAAATCGCATAAAGCATTTAACAGGAGTAAAAGCACCTGTATTTTCAATGTCTAAGCTAATAGGTGTAGAAACTCATCTTGGGCCAGAAATGAAATCAACAGGTGAAGTAATGGGAATTGATTATAACTTCGAAAATGCAATAACTAAATCCCTAATATCATCAGATATGACTCTCCCGGAAAAAGGGAAAATATTAATCAGCGTAGCTGACCACCATAAAAATGAGATTGTTGACATGATTGAAGAATTAAATTCACATAAATACTCATTTTATGCCACAAAAGGAACGGCAAAACTCATTAAGAACATAGGAATTGATGTCAAAACAGTAAATAGAATAGGAACTGGATATCCCGACATATTAGATTTAATTTTAGACAATACTATTACAGCTGTAATTAATACAGTCACAGGTGAAAAAAAGATACTTGAAGATAGTTTCAAAATTCGTAGAGCTGCAGCTGAAAAAAGAATACCTTGCTTTACTTCAATAGACACCGCAATAATTGCTACAAAAAACATTACTTTCCAAAAAAATCCATACAAAGTATTACCTTTGCATAAGTATTTTGAGGCACCCATTTAGTATGCAAACCATAATTCAACAAAATATCCATAATAAATGTATTAGTCACATGGTATAATTATTCTCTCGTATCGTAGTTAAATTGGAGTAACTATATTTGAAAGAGTCACTAAAAAATAATTTTGAGAAGGGGCCTGAAAGTTGGTGTAGCTATGATTATCACTGGAGTATTGTAGCTAAAGGAAGAGATATATTTATCCTAACTTCATGGGAACGAACAGGAGGTCTTGACGACGGACCATACATCTGGACTGACGAAAGCCGCTGGAGTGCAGACACGCCAGAAAATCCGGTCTCAATACTCCCATTGATTCTAAATAGAAGTTGGATCGGGGAAGATTCCCTGGACTTACGAAATGCTGAAATATCCGTATACTTGCGAGGAGACAATCTACAACTCAATGATGCAAAATGCTACTTCTGGGTTAATAAAGGCGGCGTACGTTGGCATATGAATGGCAGTCCATTGAATATCTCTGAAGGTGAGTGGGCCTCTGAACCGAACATAATCAGACTACACAACGATCAGGAACACTGGTATCGAAGTTGGGAAAATCACCCCTCTAATGTAACCTCACTTAACGATGTACTATCAGTTGTCACTAGCTATGGGTTTTCTTTCGTAGGGTTCGCACAAGAACCACGCGGCAAGCTATCACTAGGGCATTTCGAGATCAAAACACCATAAAAACCATATTAAATTCTTTATGCCGACAATTTAAAAATATTTGTAAATTTTTGACCAATCTAGAAGAAGCACGACTAATAAAAACGTTTAACAATTGAGTAATAGTAAAGTATCATTGTAGATGTATTAGTCACATGGTATAATTATTCTCTCGTATCGTAGTTAAATTGAGGTAAAACGTGGTCTCTACAAATACACAAATTCGAAAATATGAAATAGTTTTTATTTTAAATCCAGAAATAACTGAAAAAGAAATTAACGACCTTGTGGGTCAAGTTTCTTCAGAAATAAAAAACTTAAATGGAACAATTGTTAAAACAGATATTTGGGGTTTAAAAAAGCTTAGCTATCCTATCCAAAAATTTAAAGAAGGCCATTACATCTTGATTGAATTTGATATATTAACTTCATCCATTGTCCAATTAAATAAAACTGTTGAAGCTAACGAAACAATTATCAGATCCTTAATTACTAAAATAAACTAATTGATTTTATCTTAGGCATTAAAAAGGGGAATCATAATGAATAAAACAATGATTATTGGAAACGTAGGAAGTGATCCTGAAATGAGATATACTCCAAATGGATCAGCTGTTACATCTTTTAGTGTAGCAACAAGTAGGCGCTATACTACTTCTTCAGGTGAACAAAAAGAAGAAACTGACTGGTTTAGAGTTTCTGCATGGAACAAGCTTGCTGAAACATGCAATCAATATGTTGTTAAGGGCATGAAAGTATATGTTGAAGGTAGAGTTAGTACCAATGCATGGACAGACCAAGAAGGTCAATCTAGGGCGTCATTAGAAATAAATTGTAATAATATAGAATTTTTAAGCAGAATTAATTCTGACCAAAATAACAACGATAATTTCCAGTCTAATAATAATGATTCTCAGGACATTGATAACCCAGAAGATCTGCCTTGGTAAATCTCAAAAACATTGTAAAGGATTATAAAGATTGACAACATTCGACCAAACTCAAAAAACATTTAGAGGTAAATCAAAATTCTTTCAAAAAAGAAAAGTATGTCACTTTTGTTTAAATAAAATTTCTTATATAGATTATAAAGACATCAACACGCTTCGGAGATATATTTCTGACCAAAACAAAATTGAATCTTCTAGAAAAACTGGTGTTTGCCCTAAACACCAACGAGCACTATCTACAGCAATCAAACGTGCACGAATATTATCTCTACTTCCTTCTGATGGTAGCCATGGATCAGCTAGGCTTTCAATGAGGTCAAATAATTCATATGATAAAAATTCTGAAACTTCTAACAATGACAAAAAAATTAATTCATCTAAAGAAAGTACTTCTACTGAAGCTAACACTGAAGAACAAAACTCAAATACTGACGCAGAAAATACTCAGCCTGAAGCTAACGCTGAAGAACAAAACTCAAATACTGACG